>Ga0078972_1000756_pt1 | contig 132571 bp, 119 predicted proteins | sample YelNatPaOPGAMG01_FD_67568 | JGI IMG/M metagenome (GOLD analysis project Ga0078972, IMG submission 67568) | Hot spring thermophilic microbial communities from Obsidian Pool, Yellowstone National Park, USA - OP-RAMG-01 (SPADES assembly) (version 2) | ecosystem: Environmental > Aquatic > Thermal...
CCGCCTGGTGATAGGCCCACTCCCCTGTCAACCGTCCCACGGCTTCCTCTGCGGCCTCCAGGGAAGGAAATTCGTGCCGCAACAAGCTCTTCCAGGCTTGTTCGGCTTCCTCTCGTTCCTGGCTCACCCGTTTCTGGAGGGTGGCTCGCTCCCGTCTCTCGGCCTGCTCCGACCAGACAACAAGCCAACGCTGGCCCACCCCACCATAGGCGGTGCACAACTCCAGGTAGCGATACCCCTCTTGGCCGGCAGACCACATCTCCTCGGCCGTTATCTCTGCGATCAGCGCTCGCGCCAGGCCGATCCGTTCCGGTACCCGGGTCAGCCAGCGCACCCCCGCCAGCCGTTGCAGGTTGTCCTCGCTGTAGAGGGCTCTATCCGCCACCAGGTAGGGCATCTCCCCTTCCTGCAGTTGGGCAATATACGCTTCGACCACTTGGAAGGTGTGGGTATCGGAAGCATTGCCCTCCAGGGCCTGAATCCACAGCGGCAGAGCCGAGCGGTAACTGGTCAACCAAGCCACCACGACCTGCTTCAAGTCCGGCCGCTCGTCCCGAGAATAGCCGTGGGTGATGTGCACAACCCCCGGCTCCTCTGGCCCCTCATATTCCCCCTCCACACTGAGCGAGGTGGTGTCCAGGTGGACAAAACGATGCCGGATGCCCCACAGGCGCAGGGCGTGGGAAGCCACCTGGGCGAAAATTTCGGTGGGCCCGGCTTCGTAAAGGATGTCCAGGGCTCGCCCCAGGCTCTCGCCGTTCAGCATCTCCGCGGTCAAGCCTGGACGCAACAAGCGGTCCAGCGGCTTGTTGGCGAAGAACTCCGGGGTCAGGCAGAGAGGGCGGCTCACAAAGCCCAGGGCATTCAACACCATGGCCTGCACGGCTTCCCCCACGCTGACCTGGCGGTCCGTCGGTCCCACTATGCGGTCCATCTGTCCTGCCAGGTCGATCTCCCAGCAGATGCCGGCCACAATGCCCAGATGATCCAACCGCTGAGTCGCATAGGTAGTCTCTGCCATAGGTATCCTCCACCCCAGAGGATACCACAAAATCCGTTTTTTGTCTTCTAAGTGCGGAATATAGGAACGACTATGGCACTTTCATTATAACACGCCCATGGTATAATGCGACCAGAGCCGCCTGCTCTGCATGGGTGGACTCTCGATCGGATCATCAGCCTGCGCAAAAGGTGTTCCAGCAGGGCTCCCTTGAGGGCTCCGCCTTGGAGCGACGGTCGAGCGAGCCGAGTGACGCAGGCCAGAACACGATCCTCCGCAAGGAACGGGCTTGCCATGGCGATTTCGGTGCTCGTACTGCTCGGGCCCACCGGGGTAGGCAAAACGCCCCTGGCGGTGGAACTCGCCCGGACCCTCAACGGCGAGATCGTCTCGGCGGACTCGCGCCAGGTCTACCGCGGGATGGACATCGGCACGGCCAAGCCGACCGCGGAACAGCGCGCCGCTGTGCCCCACCATTTGCTGGACATTGTGGCACCGGACGAGCCCTTCACCCTGGCCGATTTCCACGAGCGGGCAACCGCTGCCCTGCAGGACATCGCCGGCCGGGGCAGGATGCCCTTCCTCGTGGGCGGCACTGGCCAGTACCTGGCCGCTCTGCTGGAGGGTTGGAAAGTCCCCCGGGTGCCCCCGCATCCGGAGATCCGTGTGCGCCTGCAGCGCGAGGCGGAAGAAGCCGGGGCAGCAGCGCTTTACCGTCGCCTGCAGGAGGTCGATCCGGAAAGCGCCGCCCGAATCCTTCCGGGGAACCTGCGGCGGATCATCCGGGCGCTGGAGGTATACGAGGTCACCGGGGTACCCTTCTCTCGGCTGCGCGGGCAGGAGCCCCCGCCGTTCCGTTACCGCGTGGTCGGGCTGACGATGGAGCGGCCGGCCCTTTATGCCCGGGTGGACCGCCGCGCGGAGGAGATGATCCGCCAGGGTTTGGTGGAGGAGGTGCGCCGGCTCCTTGCCTGCGGGTACAGCTGGGAGCTTCCGGCGATGTCTGGCCTGGGGTACATCCAGTTTCGGCCCTTTCTGGAAGGGCGTTGTTCCTTGGAAGAAGCGCTTCAGCGCTTGAAGCACGACACCCACGCCTTCATCCGGCACCAGTACACCTGGTTCCGCCGCTTTCCGGTGGAACGCTGGTTCGATGCTGGCCGGCCGGATCTGGCCGCACGGGTATTGGCCTTCCTCGAGGAGCGGGGCGATTTGACAGAATAGCGATTTTGTGGTAGAATTTTTTTTGTAGGGCGTAGCAGGTGTGTCACCTCAGGTACGATCGAGAATCGGCCGCGAAGGTATCACCGCCAGACCCTTCGCGGTCTTCATTTTGTAGGGCTCCTGCTCGACCTCGCAGGTACCGGTATGGCGGGACCGGAAAAAGCAAAAGGGCGTTCCGTGAACGCCCGCAGTCAGGAGGAAGTAGCACAATGCGCGAGCGCGGTCACGTCAAGTGGTTCAATGCCACGAAGGGGTACGGGTTCATCTCGCGGAACGAGGGCGGCGACGTCTTCGTTCACTTCTCCGCCATTCAGGGTTCGGGCTACCGCAGCCTGGATGAAGGGGAGGAGGTCGAGTTCGAGGTCGAGCAGACCCCCAAGGGACCCCAGGCGATCAACGTCGTCCGGCTGGGGTAATTGTCCCCGCAGCCAAGCGGCGCCCGGGTTCCGGGCGCCGCTTCCTTTTTTGGCCCACACGCTCAGCTCCCTTCCTCGCCCTGGCCCGGCATGTGCTCCACCCAGCGCTCCCAGGCGGCCTCTTCGGGGATCCCCGGCGAGGGCGAGGCTTCGGCTTCCTTCGCTGGAGCCCCTTCCACCGAGGCAACCCCCTCGGTGCTTTCGGGTACGCCAACGGGTGCTCCACCTTCGAGAGGGCGCGGGAGAGGGGCCTTTGCCGTTTCCCTCGCACTGCCCAGCCAGATGACCACCGCATCGGGCCCGATGGTACGCACCTGTCCGGCCGGGACGCGGCGTAGCCGCCCGGGGAACCCGCCGACAAGCAAAGCATCGATGCGCAGAGCGGGCGCTTCGAGCGCCAGATCCCGTATGCGCCCCAACCGGGTGCCATCCTCGGTGATGGCCATCTTGCCCAAAATGGGGCTCTGGGCGCGGGCCAGTTCCTGAAAACGCGGGATATAGGAGAGCGGTATCACGCTCTCACGCTTTTCTACCGTGATCGCCGCTTCACCCACCTGGTACAAGTTCGCCGTAGCCACGATTAACGGCTCCTTGTTCGGGGCGCGACGGTCCAGCACCAGAGCAACGATGCGCGCCTCCGCCGGGTCAAGCAGGAAACCGCGCACCCGCCCGAGCGTTTCGCCCTCCCCCAGGGAAAGCACCGGCTTCCCTTTCAACTGGCGTAGCGTTATCGTGGCCATAGGCGCCTCCTTGACCCTTCACGCACGCGACGGATGTCTAGAAGTCATTGTAGCCCAAACTCCCCGGCTTCGCAAGGGCGCAAGCCTGTTGACCCCCTCGTAAAAGGCGGATAGAATAACAGTTAGGAGCAAGCCTGGACTTGCTCAGGGTGCTTGGATGTCGATCCTGTGGAGACTGTTCGCGGTCATCGCGCTGGTTCTGGCGAACGCCTTTTTCGTCGCCGCCGAGTTCGCCCTGGTCAGCATTCGACGGACGCGGGTGGAAGAGCTGGTAGCCCAGGGCAACCCAACCGCCCGCGTCGTCCAGCAGGCGATCCGGGACCCCGACCGTTTCATCGCTGCCACCCAGCTCGGGATCACCGTGGCCAGCCTCCTCCTGGGTTGGATCGGTGAGGAGGCGCTCGCCCCGATCTTCTTGCCGATCCTGCGGCTCATCCCCGATGCCTGGATCGGGCCGGTCCGCGCCAGCGTGGCAGCGGTGCTCTCCTTCGCCCTGATCACCCTGCTCGCCGTGGTCGTCGGGGAGCTAGCCCCCAAATCCGTCGCCCTGCAAGACCCCGAGCGCACCGCCCTGCTGGTCGCGCGGCCGATCCTGTGGAGCTTTTACCTCTTCCTCCCTTTCATCTGGATCCTGAACGGGGCAGGAAGCCTTTTCCTGAAATTACTCCGTGTGCGACCGGCCCGCGGGCACGAGCGGGTGCACTCGGTCAGCGAACTGAAGATGCTCTTGGAGGCAAGCCGCCGTGAGGGGGTGTTGGAGGAAGAAGAACAGCGCATGCTGGAGAGCGTCTTTGACTTTTCCCGCCTGACCGCGCGCCAGGTGATGACCCCGCGCCCCGATGTGATCACTGTGGCGGCCGATGCGCCTGCCCGTGAATTGATCGCCCTTTTCCGCCAGACCGGACGCACCCGTTTCCCGGTACTGGGCCCCGGCGGGATCGACGACGTGGTCGGGGTCGTTTCCCTGAAGGACCTCTGGCTCGACATGCCGCTCACGGAGACCGACCTCCAGCGGCCGGTTCGCGACTGGATGCGCCCAGCCCTCTTTGTCCCCGAGACCAAACCGTTGGGCGATCTCCTCGAGGAACTGCGGCAGGACCACGCGCGCATGGCCATCCTGGTGGACGAGTACGGCGGGATGGCCGGCGTGCTCACGGTAGAGGACATTGTGGAGGAGATCGTCGGAGAGCTTCAGGACGAGCTGGACCGGGAACCAACCCCTTTCCAGAAGGTGGACGAGCATACGTTCATCGTTTCCGGGCAGCTGCGGGTGGAGGATGCGAAGGCAGAGCTCGGCCTGGACTTGCCCCTGGGGGAGGATTACGAGACGATCGCCGGCTTTATCCTCACCTATCTCCAGCGTCTGCCTTCAGAGGGGGAAACCTTGATGTACCACGGGGCGCAACTGCGCATTTTGCAGATGCGCGGGCCGCGCATCGTGCGCGTGGAGGTTACCCTTCCGGCGGAGCACCCAGCGCGATCGGCTTCCGCACCAGGGAGATAAACACGTCCTCCAGCGAAGGGGCAATCGGAAGGAGAGCGTATACCTGAACGCCGCAACGTTCCAATGCGTTGCGGAGCATCGGCCCAGCGTCAGCCTCGGCGACCACGTGGAGGAATGCCCCGTGGACAGCTACCTCGTGCACACCGGGCAGGCCGGGGAGCTGTTGCAGAGCCGTGGTGACGGGCGCACAGTCCAGCTCAAAGACCTGGCCGCGCATCGCGCGACACTTCAGGCCTGGCGGGGAATCGCAGGCGATCAGCCGGCCCTGGTACATCAGGCCAACGGTGTGACAGTGCTCGGCTTCATCCATATAGTGCGTGGTGACCAGGATGGTGGTCCCTTCCTGCGCCAGCCCGTAGATGAGCTCCCAGAACTCTCGCCGGGAAGCCGGGTCCACGCCACCGGTCGGCTCATCCAGGAAAAGCATGCGGGGTCGATGGAGGATGGCGCATCCCAGCGCCAGCCGCTGCTTCCACCCTCCCGAGAGGTTCTCTACCCGCTCCCGCGCCCGGTCCTCCAGGCCCACGAGCCGCAAAAAGGCCTCGATCCGCGCGTGGCGCTCCTGCCGCGGGATGCGGTAGACGCCCGCGTAGAACTCCAGGTTCTCGCGCACCGTCAGGTCGCCATAGAGCGAAAAGCGCTGCGACATGTAGCCGATGCGCGCTTTTACCTCCTCCGGTTCGCGCGCGACATCGTACCCCAACACCCGGGCCCGGCCGGCCGTGGGCACAAGCAGCCCGCACAACATGCGGATGGTCGTCGTCTTTCCGGAGCCGTTGGGGCCCAGCAGGCCGAAGATCTCCCCTTCCCGCACGCGGAAGGTGACCCCGTCCACGGCGGTGAAATCGCCAAAGCGCCGGGTAAGCCCTTCGAGCTCTACCGCATAGGCCATCGTCTCTGCTTGCCTCCATGGCAAATCGGCCCCTATTGTACCGGTGCTCGCCCAAGCAGGCAAACGAAAACGGGCGCCCGGACCGGCGTCCAGGCGCCCGATGGCCCGCGAAATCCTCCCGCTCAGCGGCGGCGGCCCAATAGCAGCCCCGCTCCCACCAGCAGACCAGCCACCCCAGTCAAAAGGAGGACCAAAACTGCGACGGGAAGCTCCCGCACCGGGCTCGGCCCAGGCGCGCTCGGAGGAGCACTGCTACCAGGGTCTGGCGGCAGCGGGACAGGCGGAACCTCCTCCGGCACTACCTCGTAGGCCACTCCGTCCAGCACCACGATCACCCGTTCGCCCAAGGAGAGGTAGCGTGCCCACCGCGGATCCCGGGCAGCCAAGGCGAAGTACGTTTCGCTCCCGAAGGTTACCTTGGTCGTCGGGGTCCCCTGGCGGTAGGTGGTGTCCGTCCAAACCCCGTTTACCCGCAGGAAAGCGCGATCTCCCGCCAGGCGCAGGCCGGAGATGGCTTCCCCACTGTAGGCCGCTTCGCTTTCGCTCAGGCGCTGTCGCTCCAGGCTATAGGTGACCCCTTCAGCGCCCGAGGCCGGTGCAAGTGCCGGCAGCGCTGCACCGAACGCTTGCTTACTTTCCTCCAGGCCGCCATCGGTCAGCACGCGCCCGGTTTCGTCGACCAGGAAGGAGGTATAGGGGGTGATGATGCCGTAGCGCAGGCTCAGTTCGACGATCTCGTCGATCACCTCGCGAGTTTCTCCGTGCAGCCGGATGTCGTTCATCAGGTAGCCGATCTTGCGCATCGCCCACAGCCGGGGGATAAAGTCGCGGCGTGTGTCCTCCTCAGGGAAGGTCAGGTCCTCGTAGCGGTAGGTGCGCTCCTCGCCGTTCACCAGACCCCGGAGCCGTAGCGCGGTCGCCCTCGCTTCCCGGTACCGGCCAACCCACACGAGCTGGCTCCCCAGGAAGAGATCGGGCAACGGCCGGGGATAGGTGTCCCAGACCGGGATGTCCAGATCGAGCGCCAGGCTGGTGAGCACGGGCGACTCGATCTTGCTGTAGAAAGCTGACACGCGCTCCTCCAGGTTTTCCCCGGGCAGGATATAGGCGCTGGCCCCGTGGTTTTCCTGGGCAAGGGCGTCCAGGAGGGCGCTATTCACATCATAGCCTACGCCGAAGACGAACAGGCGGATGTTCGGGTTGCCCTGCCGGCGGACGTTCTCCAGGATGCGTGCCGGGTCCTGCTCCCCTACCGTAGGCAGCCCGTCCGTCAGAAACAGGATCACCTGTGGCCGGCCGCTTGCCCGGTCGACCAGCGCCAGGGCCCGCTCGAGCGCCCCGTTGATGTCCGTGGATCCTCCAGCAGCCAAGCTCTGGACATACCGCAGCGCGCCAGCCCGCTCGGAGGCCGGAAGGAGTCGTTCGGCATAGCTCGAAACCGCCGAATGAAAGGCGATCACGGCAAAGCGATCGTCTGGGTTCAGATGGTTAAGGGCGAAAGAAAGGGCCGCTTTGGCCTGCTCGATCTTTTCCCCTTCCATGCTCCCAGAAATGTCCAGCACCAGGACGACGTCCTTGGCCACGACCGGTCGGTCGGCTGGATCTCCAGGCGGGGCCACGAGCAAGAGAAAGAAACCGTCCTCCCCCCGCGCCCGGTAGGTGAGGAGGTTTACCCCCACGTCCTCCCTCGAAACCGTATAATACAGCACGAAATCCCGGTCGGGCAGCACGTCCCGCTCCTCATAGCCGATCGTGGCGCGGTGGTTTCCGCCGCGCGTGACCGCAACCTCGTGGCTAGGGGAGTAGATGGCCATCAGGGGCTCCCTCGACTGGAGTTCGACGGTGATCGCGACGTCCTCGATCGGTTGCGGGGAGAAACGCTCTGTGCTCAGCGGGTAGATGTATTCGACCAGGCCCTGGTCGGCCGGCAGCACCTGGCTGTACTCGATCTGGATGCGCTTTTCCTCGTGCGGGGCGATGGGGAAGATGCTGGCCCGGAACGCGTTACGGCCGATGTACTCCAGCAGCGCGGGATCGCGGTTCCGGCGCACGATCGACTCGTAGATGGAGCGCGCCTCCTCGCGGCTGAGCACCCGCCCCTCGACCGGTTTCCCATCCACGTACAGGGCAAAACGCGAGATCGACGCGCCTTCGGGCAAGGGGAAAACGTAGGTACCTTCGACGGTAGCCTCGTTATCGTTCCGGAACAGTTGGTCAATGCGGGTGATCGCGACCTGATCCTCGATGGTAACCTGGACGTGGTGGTAGACAACGGTCAGGTACGCCGGCCCCGCCGGGGGGATGGGATCGATGATGATCAGCCCGTCGCCGTGCGCGGTCGACGGGAAGAGGAAGGTAGCCAAAAGCAGGCCGGCCAGGATCCATACGCGTGTTCTCATGGGAGCACCTCCTTCGCCTGACGGGATGCATGGAAAAGGACGCGCCCGACGAGGGCCGGGTTTCCCCAAGGCGGTCGCCGGGCCAGCCGAAAAGCGCGCTGGCCCAAACCTCCTATGTGGTTGCGCGGCATCCCTCCGTGAGGGTTTGGCCGCTCACCGGCCGGGCGCAACTTGGGCCTGTCGTCCGCCGTGTCGCCGGCCCTGGCACAGCGAGTTGCCAGGGCCGGAGGGTTGTAGTACAATGCGGGCCGCGAGGAACCGACCATGGTGGCTGCAGGCGAAACGGAGCGGGAGTGGCCCGCCTATCTGGCCCTGTTGAAAACCGGCGAACTGGCGCGGCGGGTCGAGCAGGCCTTCCGCATGCTGGAGCGCTGCCGGGTTTGCCCCCGGATGTGCGGAGTCAATCGGCTGGCCGACGAGCGGGGCGAATGCCGTACCGGCCGGCGGGCGGTGGTCTCCAGTTACCACCTCCATTTCGGCGAGGAACCGCCCTTGGTGGGATGGGGTGGCTCGGGGACCATCTTTTTCACCCACTGCAATCTGCACTGCCAGTATTGCCAGAACTATGAGATCAGCCAGCTAGGCGAGGGGGTGGAGGTGGAGCCGGAAGAGCTGGCGGCGATGATGCTGCGGTTGCAGCAGGCCGGTGCGCACAACATCAACCTGGTTTCGCCGACCCATGTTGTCCCGCAGATCCTGGCGGCGCTGGAGATCGCGGCCCGCGCTGGGCTCAGGTTGCCGCTCGTGTATAACACGGGCGGCTACGACGCCCTCCCGACCCTGCGGTTGCTAGACGGGATCGTGGACATCTACATGCCGGATGCCAAGTATGCCGATGCCGAAATCGCCCGGCGCTATTCCCAGGTAGAGCACTACCCCCGGGTGAACCGTCTGGCCATCCGAGAGATGCACCGCCAGGTCGGGGACTTGCGGCTCGACCGCCACGGAATCGCCCGGCGGGGCCTGATCGTGCGGCATCTCGTGTTGCCGGAGGGCCTCGCCGGCACGGCGGAGGTGATGCGCTTCCTGGCCGAGGAGATTTCCCGGGACACCTATACGAACGTGATGGCGCAGTACCGGCCCTGCTACCGCGCGGCCGAATACCCGCCCTTGCGTCGTAGGATCACGGTAGAGGAGTTCCGCGAAGCGGTGGAGACGGCGCGTGCGGCCGGCCTGCACCGACTGGCCCGATGAGCAAGCGATGCCCGAGGAAAAGACGGTGACAACGGAACCGGTATGGTCCTTTCGCCAGATGGCGCCGTCGCGTTCCCGGGAAGCGACGGCCCGGCTGGCCTGGATCGTTTTGGGCATCGCCTGCATCGGATCCTTTCTGCTCTGCGGCTTGATCGGCTACGGCATTTGGCACTTCTGGGCGAATGCCATGGCGCCCCAGTCGGGGAGCACCCTGGAGGCCTTTGCCGGCCCGGTATCGCTTATCCGTGCCGGGGAAGCGCAGCTGATCACCGTGCCACTCGCCCAGTTTGTGCCGTTGCACGAAGGGGAGACGGTCCAGGTGGAACCGAGCGCCCCTCCGGGCGCGGCGGCCTTGGTTACCCTATGGGATGGAAGCACGCTGCAGCTCTACCCCGGCACAAGGGTGAGTTTCGCCCGGCTGCGCGCCACGCGCTACACCGCCCGCCAGCAGGAGGTGCGGATCGGGGTGGCAACGGGTGTGCTCCTGGTGGGGATCTCCCCGCTTCGACTGTACGAGGAGGTCTCGTTCGCCTTGGACTTGGGCCAGGCCCTCGTGCAGTTGGAGCCTGGAGGAAGCTATCTCGTACGCCAGGGTCTGGTGCCCGAGATCGCTGTGCGCTCGGGCAGCGCTTGGATCGTGTCTCAGGGGGCCGGAGAAACAGTCCCGCTCCAGGCCGGGCAAAAGGCCGTACTGTTCGCCAACCGGTCACCGATCATCGAGAAGGCCCGATGGGAGCTTCTGCGGAACGGCGATTTCGCGCAGGACCTGGACGGTTGGACCTTCCGCTACGATCAGGCCTGGGATGGCGGAACGGTGAACGCTGCGCTCAGCCGCGAAAAGCAGCACATCGGCGTGCAGGAGGTGTGGGCCGCCCGTATCTGGCGCATCGGCGGTACGCGCGATGTATGCCTGGGGATCCTTTCCCAAGAGATCCGCCAGGATGTCTCACCCTACAACGCCTTGCGCCTGGAGTTCGACCTGCGCATCAACTACCAGAGCCTGCCTGGCGGGGGGCCGCTAGGGACCGACTACCCGTTTGCGGTGCGGATCCGCTACCGCGACAGCGAGGGGCGCAGCCAGCAGTACACCTATGGCTTCTACTATCGCACGGAGCCGGGATATCTCACCGAGATGGCCAACGGCGAGGCGATCCTCTTCCCGCATTACCGCTGGCAGCACGTCAGCCTCGACCTGGCGCGCCTTCGGCCAGCGCCGGTCTACCTGATCGCCCTGGACCTGTTCGCGTCGGGGCACGATTTCAACAGTTATGTGGCCAACGTTTCGTTGCAGGCTGAATAGGGGCGAAGGATGGAACCTTTTTTGCTGGAGGTGCTGCCACTGGGATGGTTCCAGACCAACTGCTATCTGGTCGGCTGTCCCGAGACGCACCAGGCCATGGTGGTGGATCCGGGAGGTGAGGTCACCCCGATCCTGGAGCGGGCAAGGGAGCAGGGCCTGACCATCGCCCTGGTGGTGAACACTCACGGCCACCACGACCACATCCTGGGGAACGCCGAACTGGTGCGGCGCACGGGGGCGGAACTGGCTGTGCACGAGCTGGACGCGCCGCTGCTTTTCGCACCGGAGTACGACATCGCGCCGCTTCTGGGGCTGCGCCGCGAACGGTGCCGGCCGACGCGGCTGTTGCGGGCCGGCGACACGGTGTCCGTGGGAAAGTTGCGTTTCACCGTGCTGCACACTCCGGGACACACGCCCGGGAGCATCTGCCTCCTGGGGCACGGAGCGCTCTTCAGCGGGGATACGCTCTTTTACCTGGGCGTCGGGCGCACGGACCTTCCGGGCGGCGATATGGAAGCGCTGGTGCGCAGCCTGGAGCAGGTGCTCTTCCCGCTGGAGGATAGCCTGACGGTCTATCCCGGCCACGGTCCGGCAACGACGCTGGGGTTCGAAAAGCGGCACAATCCGTTCCTGTAGGAGGTCTCGAGGATGGCGAGGATCTGCGTGATCGGGGCAGGGTATGTGGGCCTGGTAACGGCCGTCTGTTTCGCCGATTTGGGGAACGAGGTCTACTGTGTGGACATCGACGAGCGCAAAATCGAGCTCTTGCGGCAGAACCGGAGCCCCTTTTTCGAGCCCGGAGTGGAGGAGCTCATCGCCCGCAACGCTGCCGCCGGCCGGCTGCGCTTCACCACCCACTACGAGGAGGCGGTGCCCGGATCGGATTTCGTCTTTATCTGCGTGGGCACGCCGATGGCGGACAACGGAGCTGCGGAACTGAAGTACGTGCGCATGGCCGCGGAGGCTATCGGGCCCCACCTGCACAACTACACGATCATCATCAACAAGAGCACTGTGCCCATTGGCACCGGTGACCTGGTGACGGAGATCCTGAGCCGGTATGCCGACCCGTCCAACTTTGCGGTGGTGTCCAACCCCGAGTTCCTGCGCGAGGGTTCGGCGGTGAGCGACGCCTTCAACCCCGACCGCATCGTCCTGGGGGCAGTCGACCGGGCAGCCGCGGAGAAGGTGGCGGAACTGCATGCCCCGCTGAATGCACCAGTGATCATCACCGACCTGCGCACGGCAGAGATGATCAAGTACGCCTCTAACGCCTTTCTCGCGACCCGCATCTCCTTCATCAACGAGATCGCGCACATCTGCGAGCGACTGGGGGCCGACGTGAAAGAGGTCGCGCGGGGCATGGGGATGGACAAGCGCATTGGACCGCACTTTCTCAACGCGGGGGTAGGGTACGGCGGTTCTTGCTTCCCCAAGGACGTGCGGGCCCTGGCCTATATGGCCGAAGAGGCCGATTGCCACCCCCAGCTGCTCCAGGCGGTGATCGAGATCAACGAGGATGCGCGGCGGCGGTTCGTGCAACGGTTGGTGGAGATGACCGGAGGCATCGCTGGGAAGACGGTCGGTGTGCTCGGCCTGTCTTTCAAGCCGAACACGGACGATATGCGGGATGCCCCCTCGATCGCCATCATCACCCGCATCCACGAGTTGGGCGCCGAGGTCAAGGCTTACGATCCGGTGGCCATGCCCCGCGCCGAGGAGATCCTGCCCTGGGTGACCTACTGCGCCACTCCTTACGACGTCGCCAAGGGGGCGGATGCGCTGCTCGTGGTGACCGAGTGGAACGAGTTCAAGCAGCTGGATATGGCGCGCGTCCGCGACCTGATGCGCGCGCCGGTGTTGCTCGATGGGCGAAACATCTACGAACCCTCCGAAATGCGGCGGCTGGGCTTTCGCTACTACGGCGTAGGCCGGCCGTGAAGGACCGGGGGCAAGGATGGAGCTGCAGGTCGGGGTGGATCTGATCGAAATCGCGCGGGTGGAGGAAGCGTTGCGGCGCTTCGGGGAACGCTTCCTCGAGCGGATCTACACGCCGGCCGAGCAGGCCTTCTGCCGGGGTCGGGTGCCGGAGCTGGCGGCGCGCTTTGCCGCCAAAGAGGCCGCGATGAAAGCACTGGGCACGGGCCGACGAGGGGTGGGCTGGCGCGAGGTGGAGGTGCTTCCGGACAGTCGCGGCCGGCCGCTCCTCTACCTGCACGGCCGTGCCCGGGCGCGGGCCGACGAATTGGGCTTGACCGACTTTGCGGTGAGCCTCTCCCACGAACGCGGCCACGCCATCGCGATGGTCGTCGGGTGGAGCAAGGGAACATGATCGTCGATGCCCATACCCACATCTTTCCACCCGAGGTATGCGCCCGGCGCGAGGATTTTCGCCGGCGTGACCCCTGGTTCGCCCAGCTCTACGAGGATCCGCGGGCGCGCATGGCCACGGCAGAAGAGCTGATCGCGGCGATGGAGCGGGACGGCGTGGACCGGGCCGTGGCCTGTGGGTTTGCCTGGCGCGACCCCGGGCTCTGCCGGCTGCACAACGATTACCTGATCGAGAGCGTGCGCCGGTTCCCCGGGCGGATCATCGGGCTGGCGGTGGTACAGCCACGGGCTGGACGGGAGGCGGCGCGCGAACTGGAGCGGGCGCTGGATGCCGGACTGCGGGGTCTGGGCGAGGTCATGCCCGACGGGCAGGGTTTTTCGCTGGAGGATCAGGCGCTCCTTCGACCACTGACGGGCCTGCTGGAGGAGCGAGCCTTGCCTTTCCTCACCCACGCGAGCGAACCGGTCGGACACCTTTACCGGGGCAAAGGCTGCACCCTGCCCCAGCAGGTCGTCGCTTTGGCCCAGCACTTTCCAGGGCTGCGGATCATCTGTGGCCACTGGGGAGGCGGGCTTGTGTTCTACGAACTGATGCCGGAGGTCGCCCAGGCGTTGAGGAACGTGTACTACGACACGGCTGCTTCGCCGTACTTGTACCGCTGGCGGATCGTCCCGCTTGCCGTGGAGGCGGTGGGGGCGCACAAGATCCTGATGGGGAGCGATTTCCCGCTCATCCGCCCCCGCACCTACCTCATGCACCTGGCCCAGCTGCCCCTGGAAGAAGAGGCACGCGCGGCTATCCTGGGGGGTAACGCGATGGGGCTCTGGCCGGGGGAACCATAAAGCGACGGCCCTGGAGGCCAAGGAGGAATCGATGTACCGGATCCATGTGCGCGACCATTTCGACTCCGCCCATTACCTGCGGGGTTACCAGGGGAAATGCGAAGCCCTCCACGGACACCGTTGGGAGGTCATCGTGGCGCTGGAGACGGAGCGATTGAACGAGATCGACCTGGGGTATGACTTTACCGTGCTGAAGCGCGTGCTGCGCGAGCAGGTGCTGGGCCGGTTGGATCACCGTTGCCTGAACGACGTACCCCCGTTCGATCGTATCAACGCCTCCACGGAAAACCTGGCACGGGCGATCTACGGATGGCTCGCGGAAGCACTCGCCGGCGAACCGGTGCGGCTGGCCTATGTAGAGGTGTACGAGTCCCCCGACACCTGGGTGCGCTATACTCCGGAGGCGGGGCAGTGAGCCCGTTCCACTATGGGGGACAGGCGCTCCTGGAAGGGGTGATGATCCGGGGGCGCAGCCATATGGTGGCGGCCGTCCGGGCCCCTTCGGGGGAGATCGTGTATCACGAAGAGGAGCTTCCGCCGGCGGCGCGCTCCCTCGCCCGTTGGCCGTTCCTGCGCGGCCTGTACGCCCTCTGGGATACCCTGTGGCTGGGGGTGCGCGCGCTCACCTTTTCGGCCAACGTCAGCGTGGGCGATCCGCAGGGGCAGATCGGGACGGGAGGGATGGTCGGAGTGTTGGTCCTGGCCCTCCTATTCGGGGTAGGGCTCTTTTTCGTTCTACCGCTCTTGCTCAGTCGCCTGGTGGAGCCGTTGGTCGTCGCTCCTTGGGCGCGGACGCTCTTGGAAGGGGCCATCCGCCTGGGGATCCTTCTCCTTTACCTGGTGCTCATTGGGCAGCTGCGCGACCTCCGGCGCGTCTTTGCCTACCATGGCGCCGAGCACAAGGCCGTCAACGCTTACGAAGCCGGTGCGGCGCTGGAGGTGGAGGCGATCCGCCCCTTCAGCACGGCCCACGCCCGCTGCGGTACCGCCTTCCTCCTGCTGGTCGTGGTGCTCTGTGTGCTCGTCTTTGCGCCCTTTGGCGCCCTTCCGTTCGGCCTGCGGCTGCTGTCGCGGGTGCTTTTGGTGCCGGTGGTCGCGGCGCTGGCCTATGAAACGATGCGACTGGGGGCTCGCCACGCCGATCGCCCGCTCGTGCGCACCCTCCTTGCCCCGGCGCTCTTCCTCCAACGTCTGACCACGCGTCCCCCGGATGACCCGATGCTGGAAGTGGCGCTTTCTGCCCTGCGGCGCGCGATCGAACTGGATGCGGCCGAAGGAAGCCTCCGGCCCTGATGGAGGCCCGCATGTCCTCGCTCTTTGTCTCTTCCCACCCCCTGGTACAGCACAAGCTGACGCTCCTGCGCGACCGGGAGACGGAGCCGAAGCGCTTCCGGGAGCTCGTACGGGAGATCGCCATCCTCCTCGTCTACGAGGCAACCCTGGACCTGGCCACCCGGCCGTGGGAGGTGAAGACTCCCCTTGCGCCGGCCCAGGGACGCCGGCTGGCGGAGACGGTAGGGCTGGTACCGATCCTACGGGCCGGATTGGGCATGGTCGAAGGCGCCTGGCAGATGCTCCCGGGGGCCGAGGTGTGGCACATCGGGCTTTCGCGCGACGAGCGCACGCTGGAGCCGGTCGAGTACTACAGCCGGCTACCGGTGAGCCCGACTGTGGACGTGTGCCTGATCCTGGACCCGATGCTGGCGACGGGGGGCTCGGCTATCGCGGCGGTGGACATCCTGAAACGCTGGGGAGCGCGCCGGATCAAGTTCGTGGGGCTGATCGGGTCCCGAGAGGGCGTAGAGCGCTTATCGCGTACCCATCCCGATGTCCCGATCTATCTTGCGGCCATCGACGAGACGCTGAACGAGCAAGGCTACATCGTCCCGGGGCTGGGGGATGCGGGGGACCGCATGTTCGGCACCGGCTAGGGGCGTTGGGGCGTGTTGCGGTTCGCGAAGTGCCGAGAGGCCTGCGCGCGGACAAAGGCGCGTGCCCAGGCGTCGGCGGCTTGGATGGCTTCCAGGTCCAAGGGCGCGGGCATAGGCGCGTAGGCGGCGAGCGCTTCCTCGATGCAACGAGGGATATCGAGGAAGCCGATGCGCCCCTGGAGGAAGAGCTCCACGGCGACCTCGTCCGCTGCCGCCAGCACGGCAGGGTAGGTGGCTCCCTTTTCTCCGGCTTCCCGGGCCAACCTCAGGCAGGGGAAGCGCTCGGTGTCCACAGGCTCGAAGGTGAGCGGACCGACGGTTTTCCAATCGAGCGCGGTATAGCGGGTGGGGAGGCGTTCGGGGTACCCCAGGGCATACTGGATAGGAAGGCGCATGTCCGGAAAGCCCAGCTGTGCCTTCACCGAGCCGTCGTGGAACTCGACCAGGGAATGGACGATGCTCTGGGGATGGACAACTACCTCGATGCGCGGGTAAGGGAGGCCGAAAAGCCAATGGGCTTCGATGATCTCCATCCCCTTGTTCAAGAGGGTGGCCGAATCCACGGTCACCTTCGGCCCCATGCGCCAGGTCGGATGGCGGAGAGCCTCCTCCGGGGTCACGCGGGCGAGCGCCTCGCGCGGCCAGGTGCGGAAAGGGCCTCCGGAGGCGGTGAGGATGATGCGTTCCAGGGCCTGGTGTGCCTCGCCCTGGAGGCACTGCCAGATGGCGCTGTGCTCGCTATCGATTGGGCGCAGGGTAACCCCGTGGCGGGCCGCCTCCGCAGTGACGATTTCGCCCGCCATGACGAGCACTTCCTTGTTGGCCAGCGCGACCTGCTTTCCGGCGCGGATCGCGGCCAATGTGGGGACGAGGCCGGCTGCGCCAGGGGTGGCCACGACCACCAGATCCGCCAGCGGATCGGAGGCCAATGCCTGGAGGCCTTCCTCGCCGCGCAAGAGGGGGATGGGAAAGTCGCCCGCCGGGGCGTGCGGATCGGCCAGGCAGGCCAGGGCCGGGCGGAAACGCCGCACCTGTTCCAGGAGGGCAGCGGCATCGCGGCCCGCGGCCAGTGCCCGGACAGCAAAGCGCTCCGGGTTGGCGGCGATGACCTCGAGCGTCTGGCGGCCGATGGAGCCGGTGCTGCCCAGGATGGCGATCCGTTTCAACGGAGCGTCCATTGCAGGAAGTAGTAGACGAGCGGCGCCACAAAAAGGAGGCTATCCACGCGGTCGAGCATCCCCCCATGGCCGGGGATGAGGCGCCCGGAATCCTTGACCCCGGCCTGGCGCTTCAGGAGCGATTCCGCAAGATCCCCCACCTGCCCGAACGTCCCCACGAGGGCACCCAGGAGTGCGGCACATCCATAGGAAAGCGGCAGTGCAAGGAGCGGCACAAGGCCGATGGCCAGCGCGATGCTGGTGAGGAGGCCGGCCGCCGCCCCTTCCCAGCTCTTCTTGGGGGAAAGGTAGGGGCTCATGCGGTGCCGGCCCCAACGGATGCCGACGAAGTAGGCGGCGGTGTCGCACATCCAGACCAGGAGCAGGGTATAGAGGATCCACCAGGCCCCGGCCCCCAAAGCCGGGGCGCCAAGCGCGATCCAGAACGGCGGAGCGACGTCGGGCAGGGAGATTCGGCGGAGGAAGATAAAGTGGGCCAGGGGCCAGGTCACGTAAAGGGTTCCGGAGAGCGTGAGCGCCCAGTCCGTGAGCGCACCGCCGCGATCCCGCCGCAGGAGCTGTCCGGTGAGGGTCAGGAGAACGGATGCCGCCAGCGCGGCTCCGAGCAACCGGTCGTAGGGCAGGGCGATCCCCAGGCGGGCAGGGCTAGTGAGCGGGGAAAGGAGGGGCCCCTGGCCGGCCTCGTCGCGCGCCAGGAAGGCGGCCAGGAGGAGGAACAGGGCGCTTGAATAGCCTGCCCAGCGCACCGGGCGATGTCCGGCGGTGGCAAAGAGGTGGAACAATTCCCCCAGGGCGAGCCCGGTGGCCGCGGCCACCAGGAGGGCCAGCCCGATTCCCCCGAGCCCGACGGCGAGCAGGACGAGAGGGATGAGCACCAGGGCGCTGAGGATGCGGTAGCGGAGCACGCGTCCCCCTTATCGCAGCCCTCCGAACTTGCGGATGCGCTGCCCGTACGCCCGGATGGCCGCCTGGAGGTCCTCCTTGCCGAAATCCGGCCAGAGGACGGGTGTGGAGTAGAACTCGCTATAGGCCGATTGCCAGATGAGAAAGTTGCTCAACCGCATCTCCCCGGCGGTGCGGATGACCAGGTCGGGGTCGGGACAGCCGGCGGTATAGAGGAAGGAGGCGAAACGTTCCTCGGTCAGCTCCTCGGGGGAGAGGCCGGCGGCGAGCGCGCGGCGGCAGGCATCGACGATTTCTGCCCGCCCACCGTAGTTAAAGGCGACGTTCAGGATCATCCGGGTGTTCTCGCGGGTGCGCTCCACGGCCCAGCGGATCTTGGCCTGGAGCGATTCCGGGAGGCCTTCGAGCCGGCCGATGTGGCAAACGCGCACGCCGTTGCGGTGCAGTTCGTCCGTTTCGCGCTCGATTACCTCGTTCAGGATCCCAAGCAGGCCCTGGACCTCCTCCTGAGGCCGGCGCCAGTTTTCGGTGGAGAAGGCGTAGAGGGTGAGCACTTCGATGCCCTCCTCCACGCAGGCCTGAACGATGCGCCGGATGTTCTCCGTGCCCGCACGGTGGCCGGCCAGGCGGGGGAGGCCCCGTTGGTGGGCCCAGCGCCCGTTGCCGTCCATGATGATCGCGATATGACGGGGGCGGTTTGCCCCCTCGCTCTCCTTCTTCCTCCTGGTCATACGGATCGTCCTAGACCTCGAGGATCTCCTTCTCTTTGGCCGCGCCGACCTCATCGGCCATACGGTAGAACTCCTCGGTCAGTTCCTGGAGGTCGTCCTTAGCCCGGAAGAGGTCGTCCTCGCTGATCAGCTTCTCCTTCTTGGCCTCCTCCAGGTCATCCACCGCCTCGCGGCGGATGTTCCGCAGGGCCACCTTACAGGCTTCTACCCGCTGCTTGACGCGTTTCACGAGTTCCCGGCGACGCTCCTCGGTCAAGTAGGGGATAACCAGGCGGATGACGCGGCCGTCCGTGGTGGGAGTGAGCCCCAAGTCGGAGGTAAGGATAGCCCGTTCGATGTTCTTGAGGGCACTCAGATCCCACGGTTGGATGACCAAGAGGCGCGGCTCCGGCGCGGTGATGCCGGCGATCTGGATGAGAGGCGTGGGGGTACCGTAATAGTCGACGAGCAGGTGTTCGACGAGCGCAGGAGAAGCGCGCCCTGTGCGGAGGGTGACCAATTCCTCGCGCAGGGCCTCCACACTTTTCTTCATCCGCGAACGGGCGTCTTCCAGGATCTCTTCGACCATGGAGCCTCCTTCAGGCTGTTGCCATGTTCGCACTCAAGCAGGCTGGCCGGTTTCCCCGTTGTCGATGCGGGTGCCGACGTGTTCGCCCAGGATGATGCGTTCGATTGCTCCCGGGGCTTGCACATCAAAGACGACGATCGGCATGTGGTTGTCCATGCATAGGCTGAGGGCCGTGGAATCCATCACCTGGAGCCGCCGGTTGATCGCCTCGAGGAAGGTAAGGTGCTCGAACTTGCGGGCGTTCGGGTTACGGCGGGGGTCATCGTCGTAGACGCCGTCGACGCCGTTCTTGGCCATCAGGATCACTTCGGCCTCGATCTCCAGCGCGCGCAGGGCGGCCGCGGTGTCGGTGGTGAAGTAGGGATTGCCGGTGCCGGCAGCCAGGATGACAATGCGCCCCTTTTCCAGGTGGCGGATGGCGCGCCGGCGGATGTAGGGCTCGGCGACTTCTTCCATGCGGATGGCCGTCTGCACGCGGGTGAAGCAACCGCGTTTCTCCAGCGCATCCTGGAGGGCCAGGGCGTTGATGACCGTGGCGATCATGCCCATGTAGTCGGCCTGCGCGCGGTCCATCCCCTGGGCAAGGGAACCGATGCCCCGCCAGATGTTTCCGCCGCCGATGACGATGGCGACCTGAACGCCGTGGCGGCGGGCGCCCTCGATCTCGTCCGCCAGGGTATTCACCACGGCCGGATCGATCCCGTACCCAGCCTGGCCCATGAGGGCTTCGCCGCTCAACTTGAGCAGGATGCGACGGTACTTCGGTTCGGCCATCCGGTCCTCCGGCGGCTCGCGGTATGCCCCCGTCGCTCAGGCGCCCAGCTCAAAGCGCACAAAACGGCGGACGACGATGTTCTCACCGACCTGGGCGGCCACTTCGGTGACCAGGTCCTTGACCTTGCGTTCTGGGTCGCGGATGAAGGGCTGCTCCAGCAGGCAGGTCTCTTCGAAGAACTTCTGCAGTTTTCCTTCGACGATCTTTTCCACCACGTGCGGAGGTTTGTTCCCCTCGATCTGGCCGCGGTAGTTCGCCCGCTCTTCCTCGAGCACGGCCGCCGGCACGTCGGCCGGGGAAAGGAAGCGAGGGTTGGTCGCCGTGACCTGCATGGCCAGGTCGTGGGCCAGCCGGATAAACGTTTCCGTGCGCGCGACAAAGTCGGTCTCGCAGTTCAATTCCACCATTGCCGCGACGCGGTTTCCGGGATGGACATAGACCTCGATGCGGCCTTCCCGTGCCTCGCGTCCCACGCGCTTGGCGGCCTCCGCCAGGCCCTTTTCCCGGAGCATGCGGGCAGCGAGCTCCATATCGCCCTTGGCCTCCGAGAGGGCCTTACGACAATCGAGCACTCCGGCGCCGGTGCGTGCGCGGAGTTCCTTGACGGCTTCAATGGTGACGTCCAACGGTTCCTCCTCAGTTCCAACGATGTCCGGTTACCAGCGCTCCTCTTCCTCTTCTTCCAAGAGTTCTTCTTCCAGGAACTCTTCTTCTTCCTCGATGTAGGCTTTCGGTGGCACGGCCGCGCGCGGGAGTCTCTCTGCCATGGTCTCCGCGGCCAGGGTTTCCCGGCGGTTGAGGCCTTCGATCACCGCATCGGCGATCTTGCTCGTAATCAGGCGGATGCCGCGGATGGCGTCGTCGTTGCCCGGGATGGGGTACTGGATCAGGTCTGGGTCGCAGTTCGTGTCCAGGATGGCAACGACGGGGATATCCTTCTTGGCGGCCTCGGTGACGGCGATATGCTCGCGGTGGGGATCGACGACGAAGAGGGCGCCCGGCAGCTCGGTCATGCCGCGCAGCCCTCCAAGGGTGCGCAGCAGGCGCTCCAGCGTGTCCTCGAGCCGCTTGGCCTCCTTTTTCGGCAGCCGCTCCAGCTCCCCGGCTTCCTTTCGGGCCAGCAGCTCTTCCAGGTAATCGAGGCGGCTGCGGATGGTCACAAAGTTGGTCAGGGTGCCGCCCAGCCAGCGCTGGGTGACGTAGAGCTGCCCGCAACGGGTGGCTTCCTCAGCGATGGTCGCCTGGGCCTGCTTCTTGGTGCCAACGAAGATGATCTTCCGCCCGCTTGCGGCGACGTCGGCGACAAAGTTGTAGGCGCGCTGCAGGCCAGCCATGGTTTTCTGGAGGTCGATGATGTGGATCCCGTTGCGCTTGGTAAAGATATAGCGCTTCATCTTCGGGTTCCAGCGCCGGGTCTGGTGCCCGAAGTGCAAGCCGGCCTCCAGAAGGGCCTTCATGGTGACGATCGGTTCTCGCTGTTCCATGGCGTATCTTGCCTCCTCCGTTTGGATCTTCCGCCTTCTTCCTCCCGGGCAAGAACCCCGACGGACAGTGTCGGGGCACGGCTTCCCAGTCCGAAGGCGTGCAGGATACCGTCGCTCCGCGACGGTGCACAAGGAACCGGGTGTACCCATCGCCAGGGCCACCCGTTTCGTGTGGCCGCATTATACTACAACCCGCGCGCACGCGCAACTTCACGAGCGCTAAAGATATGCCTCTCGCGGGCGGGGGAAACCGGCCCACCTACGGCGCCAACGCAATCAGCCGCGCTTCGCTTTGGGCCTTTCCGCCGCCAGTATCCTTCGCCCGCTCACCGCGACTCCCAGGAACGGCCGCGTGAGCGCATCCACCCGCGCCGGTTGTGCTCGCAGAGCGATGAGCGGATCGAGCAGCCCTCCCCTTGCCGGCGCCGTCCTCGACCAGCGCCAGCAGGGGGCTCAGACCTCAGGAGCGTATCCCATTTTCTGGACACACGGCGGCAGCTCGGTCGCAGGATCCATTGCAGAAGCCTTGCCTTCGGTAGCGTGCTCTTTGGACCCCGGGCTCGGGCTCATTTAACCGAACGTTTACATTCCCTTCTTCCGCACTTAACCATCGAGGACTAGGATGGGAGTGGTGGTGAAACGAAGAGATCTGCTAGGAGGAGTAAGATGTCCCGTAGGGTTCGTATGTCCGTACTGTTTCTAGGCCTGGTGCTGCTGGCAGCGGCCTGCTCGGTATCCCCCACACCCGGCCCCACCCCGACACCGAAGGTCGTCGTGACCGTCATCCGGGAGGTGGTCACCCCGCCGCCGGGCCCGGTGGAGGGGACCATCCTGGTCGACGGGTCCAGTACCGTTGCCCCGATCACCATGGCGGTGGCCGAGGAATTCCAGAAACTGTACCCCCAGGTGCGGGTGCCGGTGGGGATCTCCGGGACTGGGGGCGGCTTTAAGAAGTTCTGCAATGGCGAAACCGACATCTCCGATGCATCCCGCCCGATCAAGCAATCGGAGGCGGACACCTGCGCGCAGAACAACATCGAGTACATTGAACTCCCTATTGCCTTTGACGGCCTGGCGGTGATGGTCCATCCCTCCAACGACTTTGTCACCTGCCTGACCGTGGAGGAACTGAAGAAGATCTGGGAGCCGGAGGCCGAGGGCAAGATCACCAACTGGAGCCAGGTGCGGCCTGGTTTCCCTGACCGTCCCCTGACCCTCTACGGGCCGGGCGTGGATTCGGGGACCTTTGACTACTTCACCGAGGCCATCGTGGGCAAGGCGCAGGCCAGCCGGGGCGACTTCCTGCCCAGTGAGGACGACAACGTCCTGGTGCAGGGCATCGCAGGTGATCCCAACGCCCTGGGCTTCTTCGGCCTGGCCTACTACGAGGAAAACAAGGACAAACTCAAGCTGGTGGCGATTGACGCCGGGGACGGCAACTGCGTCTACCCCACCCTGGAGACGGTCGCCAGCGGCACCTACAAGCCCCTCTCGCGCCCGCTCTTCATCTACGTCAACCGGGCCCGGGCCGACGAGAAGGACGAGATCGGCCTGTTCGTGAAGTACTATCTGGAGAACGCCAAGACCCTGGTGCTGGATGTGGGTTACATCCCGCTGACCGACGAACTCTACTCGCTGGCGCTCCAGCGGTACGAGAAGCGCATCGTTGGGTCGGTCTTCAAGGGCGGTGGGCCTCAGATCGGCGTCACCCTGGAGGACCTGCTTCGGGCAGAGCAATAGCGCAAAGGGGTTGTAGGCGGGCGGCAGTGCTGCCCGCCTACAACCCCTTCTTTGCCGAGGTTATCTGGCTATGGCAACGGATCGCTACGCACTCGAGGTTCCTCTTCGCTTGCAGAGCCGTGCCCAGCGCCGTCGGTGGGAAGAACGGGCGGTCCGGGGCATTCTGCTGTTCTTTGCTTTGGTCTCTATCCTGACCACATTAGGGATCATTTACGTACTCTTGCAGGAAACCGTTCTCTTTTTCCGTCAGGTCTCCTTCGCCCAGTTCTTCCTGGACACCCGTTGGACGCCTCTGTTCCTCTCCCAGCGATTCGGCATCTGGCCACTGGTCAACGGGACGGTCCTGGTGGCAGCCGGAGCGATGCTGGTCGCCCTGCCGCTGGGGTTGCTGGCGGCCATCTACATGAGCGAGTACGCGGGCGAGCGGGTGCGCCAGATCCTCAAGCCCTTCCTGGAAATCCTGGCCGGCGTCCCCACCGTCGTCTACGGTTACTTCGCGCTCACCTTCATCACCCCCATCCTGCGCTCCGTCTTCCCGCAGACGCAGGTCTTCAACGCAGCCAGCGCGGCCATTGCCATGGGCTTCATGATCCTGCCAATGGTCGCTTCCCTTTCCGAGGATGCTCTCTACGCGGTCCCCTACTCGGTGCGGGAGGCCGCGTACGCGCTGGGCGCCACCCGCTGGGAGGTGGCGACACAGGTGGTCGTTCCGGGGGCCCTTTCGGGCATCGTGGCGGCCTTTATCCTGGCCGTCTCCCGGGCCGTCGGCGAGACGATGATCGTTGCCATCGCCGCCGGTCAGCAGCCCAAACTGACCCTCAACCCCTTGGAATCCATTGAGACGATGACCGCGTACATCGTTCAGGTCAGTCTGGGCGACACCCCCCAGCAGAGCCTGGCTTACCGGACCATCTTTGCCGTTGGGATGATGCTTTTCGCGATGACCTTGGGGATGAACGTTACCAGTCACCTGCTCATCCGGCGCTTCCGGGAGGTCTACGAATGAGGCAAGGAACACAGCCCATCCGGGCCGACCAGGGGTTTGCTCCCACGTTTAAGCCCAATTTGCCGTACCGTAAGGCCATGGGAGTGGCCTGGGAAGCGGTGGCACTCCTGGCGATTCTGCTGGGCATCGCCATGTTGCTGACCCTACTGGTGAAGGTGTTCCTGGACGGCCTGCCCTACCTGCGACCGCAGCTCTTCACCGAGTTTCCGTCCCGGTTCCCAGATCAGGCCGGCCTGCGTTCGGCGCTCCAGGGTTCCATCTGGCTGATGGTGCTGACCGCGCTTCTATCTTTTCCGCTAGGCGTGGGGACAGGGATCTATCTGGAGGAATTCGCGCCGAAAAACGTCTTGACCCGTTTCCTGGAAATCAACGTGGCGAACCTGGCGGGGGTCCCATCCATCATCTACGGCCTCCTGGGACTGGGGCTCTTCGTGCGGGGCCTGGGGCTGGGGCGGAGTCTGCTGGCAGGCGTCCTGACCATGACCCTGGTCATTCTGCCGGTCATCATCGTGTCCACACGGGAAGCGCTGCGGGCGGTGCCGGCCTCCATCCGCGAGGCGGCCCTGGCGCTAGGGGCTAGCCGATGGGAGATGGTGCGCGACCACGTCCTGGCCTACAGTATGGGCGGGATTTTCACGGGGATGATTCTAGCCCTCTCCAGGGCCATCGGAGAAACAGCACCCCTCATCACCATCGGCGCGCTGACCTATATCGCCTTTGACCTGCATGGCCCGCTGGACATCTTCACGGTCTTGCCCATCCAGATTTTCAACTGGGTCTCGATGCCGCAGCAGGCATTCCAACGCCTGGCAGCCGCGGGGATCATCGTCCTGCTGGCGCTTCTGCTCTCGATGAACTCGCTGGCCATCTGGCTGCGCAACCGACTGCAGAAACGCTGGTAACGCGATACGGAGCACCGTTATGGAGCAAACTGCCCTGGACATCCGCAATCTGTGCGTCTACTACGGCCATTTTCTGGCGATCAAAGACGTCAACCTCTCCATCCCCCGCAACCAAATCACGGCCATCATTGGCCCTTCGGGGGTGGGGAAAAGCACCTTACTGCGGGCCCTCAACCGCATGAACGAACTGGTTCCCACCTGCCGCACCGAAGGGGAAATCCTGTTTGACGGGCAGAACATCTACGACCCGAAAGTGGATCCGGTGGAGGTGCGGCGGCGCATCGGGATGGTCTTCCAGAAGCCCAATCCATTCCCAAAGTCCATCTACGAGAACATCGCCTGGGGATTGCGCATCAACGGCTTCCGGGGGAGCCGGGCCCAGATGGATGAAGCCGTGGAAAGGGCGCTGCGCGCGGCAGCGCTGTGGGACGAGGTGAAGGACAAACTCCATCAGAGCGGCCTTTCACTCTCGGGCGGGCAACAGCAGCGGCTCTGCCTGGCCCGCGTGATCGCCCTTCAGCCGGAGGTCATCCTGCTGGATGAGCCAGCCTCGGCGTTGGACCCGATCGCCACCCTAAAGATTGAGGAACTGATGCGGGAACTGACGAAAGAGTACACCATCGTCATTGTCACGCACAACATGCAGCAAGCGGCCCGCGTCTCGGACTACACGGCGATGATGATGCTCACCGGCGAGGGAGAACGATCAGGAACGGTGATCGAATTTGCTCCGACGAAGCTGATCTTCACCAACCCCCAGGATAAGCGGACCGAGGGATATGTGACTGGACGTTTCGGGTAGAGGAGGCGATGATGCTGCGAAAAGCGTTTGAGCAACAGCTCCAGGAACTGAAGGAGAAGGTATTGGTCCTGGGTAGCACGGTGGAAGAGGCCCTTCTGCAATCGGCCGAGGCACTCCGGAAGCGGGATCGGGAGGCTGCACGCCGCGTGGTCGAAATGGACCGGGAGATCAACCGGAAACGTTTCGCCTTGGAGACCCTTGCGATCGACCTGATCGCAACGCAGCAGCCAGTGGCCCACGATTTGCGTCTTCTGGCGTCCATACTGGAAATCGCGGGGGAACTGGAGCGCATTGGGGATTATGCCAAAGGCATTGCCATCATCAACATCCGGATGGGCAGCTTGGTTGAGATCCCCACGCCTGTCGAAATCACAGCGATGGCCCAGAAGGCCGCCAACATGCTCCGCCAAGCTCTGGTTGCTTTTGTCAAGGAGGACGCTGAGAGGGCTCGCGCTATCCCCCAGGAGGACGACGAGGTAGATGCCCTCTATCTGCGTATTTATCGAGACCTCATGGCCCAGATCGTCAGCGAACCTTCTCTGATAGAGGGCGCAAACTGGCTTCTTTGGGCAGCACATAACCTGGAGCGGGCCGCCGACCGGGTCACCAACATCTGCGAACGGACGGTTTATACCATCACCGGCGAGATGACCGAGATGGACGTCACCTGGGACGAACTGGAGGGGGAGAATCGTGGCCTTGCCCGCCCCCGCAGCCCGTTTTGAGGCCTCTGAACTGGACGACCTACCCACCTGTGTCATTGCGCCATGCGCTGATGGCGCTCGTGCCGAGGCGAACCGCCAAAGCAGGTCGTCCCTGGTTGACAAACTTGCCCCTTTGCGGCAATATATTGTAATGCAAAGTACTTTGTAAGGAAGGATAAGAGGCAACCACAGGACGCGATGGATGACCTGAAAGCCATCCGCCAGATCATGGAGCACGCCCGTCGCGCCTCGGACGGGTTCGGCGGCTGGTTTGTGGTGCTCTGGGGCGTTATCTGGTTTCTCGGATTCACCGGCACCCACATGCTGTTCCATCTCCAGCACCAGAAAGCCATCAGCTGGCGCTGGACACTTCTTAACTCTCTCGGCACCCTGGGCAGCATCTATCTGGGCATCCGGATGGCCCAGCGGGGGCGGACGAGATCCTCCACCCTCTGGGTGCCTCTTCTCCTCTACTGGCTGGCCCTGGCCGCCTTTGACGGTCTGCTGATCTGGCAACTCCGACTCTACACCGATGGGCTCCATATGGCCCTGCTCCTCGTCCTGACCATCGCGCTGGGCTATATCCAGCTCGGCCTCTTCACCCACTGGAGCATTAGCGTCATCGGGCTCTTCATCGGCCTGCTGGCCATCGGGCTGGCGACATGGCTGCCGGGACATTTCAACCTGGGCATCGCCTTTCTGGGCAGCGGAGCACTGATCGCGGCGGCCTTTGGGTCCTCCGGTACGGAGGATGATATGCCGGAACTGGACCCCGTCATCCATCAGCCGACTCGCCTGCACATCCTGGCTGCGCTGGTCGGCCTGGACGATGGCGACCGGGCCGACTTCACCTTCCTGCGGGACCTGCTGCGCCTGACGGATGGCAACCTCAGCGTGCACCTGCAGCGTCTGGAGGAGGCGGGCTATGTGAAGGTGGAAAAGACCTTCATTGGCCGACGACCCAAGACGTGGGTTTGGGCCACCCCGGAGGGGCGGGCGGCCTTCGCGGCCTACGTGGATGCGCTGGAAGACATCCTATATCGTTCCAGAGAGGGGACCGATGGGCATTGCGATAGAGGTCAATGACCTGCACAAATCTTACGGGTCGATTCGGGCCGTGGACGGCGTCTCCTTCACCGTGGAGGAGGGGGAGATTTTCGGCATGGTCGGCCCCAACGGCGCCGGGAAGACCACCACCATTGAGTGCGTGGAGGGGCTGCGCCGCCCCGACCGGGGGACGGTCCGGGTGCTGGGGCTGGACCCCCGGCGGGACGGCTACCAACTCCGCCGGCGCATCGGCGTCCAGTTGCAGGAAGGATCCCTTCCTCCGCGACTCAAGGTCTGGGAGGCGCTGGACCTCTTCGGTTCCTTCTACCCCCGCCGCGTGGACGGGAGGGCCTTGCTGGAGCAACTGGGGTTGGCGGAGAAGCGGAACGCCTCTTTTGACAAACTCTCCGGTGGGCAGAAACAGCGCCTCTTCATCGCCCTGGCGCTGATCAACGACCCGGAACTGGTCTTTCTGGACGAACTCACCACCGGCCTGGACCCCCAGGCCCGCCGGGCGATGTGGGACCTGGTCCGGGGCATCCGGGAGCGGGGCAAGACCATCTTCCTGACCACCCACTTCATGGAGGAGGCAGAGAGGCTCTGTGACCGGGTGGCGATCATAGACCACGGGAGAATCGTCGCGCTGGACACCCCGGAGAACCTCATCCGCTCCCTGGGGGCGGAGCAGCGGGTGGTCTTCACGGCTGACGGACCGTGGGACGACACCCCTCTCCGGGGAGTGCCCGGGGTGACCCGCGTGGAGCAGATCGGGGAACGGATGGTCGTTTACGGGCGGGGTGAGGGACTGGTCGGCGGAGTCGTCAGCGCGCTGGAGGCGCTGGGCGTCCGCTTCCGCGACCTGCGCACCGAACAGCCAACGCTGGAGGATGTCTTCCTGGCTCTGACCGGGCGGGAGATGCGAGAGTAGGAGGAAACCGTGCGCGGCTTCTGGAAGTTACTTCTGGTTCAGGCCAGACTTTACCTGCGGGAGCCCATCGCCACCTTCTTCACCATCTTCTACGCGCCGCTGGTGCTCCTGCTCTTTGGCGCTATCTACGGCAACAACCCCACCCGCCTCTTCGCCGGTCGGGGGACAATGGACATCGCGGTACCTTCCTACATCGGGCTCATCATCGTTACGGTGGGGCTCATCGGTCTGCCCATCGGCGCGGCGGCGGCGCGGGAGAGCGGCGTCCTGCGGCGCTTCCGGGCCACCCCCCTCCATCCCCTGGCCTACATCCTCAGCGACATCGCCGCTTATCTCCTGATGACAGCCATCGGCGTCCTGTTGTTGATCCTGACCGGCGTGATGGTCTTCCACATCCAGTTTGAAGGGAACGTCCTGAGCGTGTTGGCGGGCTTCCTGTTGGGCACGACGGCCTTTTTTGCACTGGGGTATCTGGTCGCCGGTCTGGCTCCCACCGCCCGGATCGCGCAGACCGTGGGGATGGTGCTGGCCTTCCCGATGATGTTCCTCTCCGGGGCTAGCATACCGCTGGAGGTGCTGCCGGCGAAAGTGCGGGCCGTCAGCCAGTACATCCCGCTGACCCACGTGGTGACGCTGATGAGGGGGCTGTGGTTCGGGGACTCGTGGGGCCAGCACCTGGCGGAGGTCGCGGTGCTGATGGGGTGCCTGCTGGTCGGTGGCGCTGTTGCGGCGCGGACGTTTCGGTGGGAATAACTCCTGTCCGCCGCAGCTACCGACCACCCTCGTTGCGAGCTGCCGCCTCGCGGTGGCGACGGGCAGTAATGACCGAACTGCAACCAACCGGCGCCCAAAGCGGCGGGCGCAACCCGGCGTCAACTCGCCGCTTAAGGAGGTCAATCCCCCACCGGTAAGGCCACGTAGAACGTGCTCCCCCGCCCCTCGGTGCTCTCCGCCCAGATGCGCCCGTTGTGGGCCTGGACGATGTGTTTGGCAATCGCCAAACCCAGCCCCGCGCCGCCCGACCGGCTGCCCCGGGGTTTGTAGAACCGCTCGAAGATGCGGGGAAGATCTTCGGAGGGAATTCCTACCCCTGTGTCCTGTACCGAGATAACGACTTCATCCCCCATCCGTTCGGCCCGCACCGTCACCCCACCGGACGGGGTGAACTGGATCCCATTGCGGACGAGATTGGCGATGGCCCGTCGCATCTGATCGACATCCACAAGAACGGCGGGGAGGTCGGGGGGCAAATGCGCGGTCAGGGACAGACCCTTCCGCTCCGCCAGCGGACGGAGTCCCTCTACCGTCGGTTCGACCACCTCCGCCACCTCCACCCGCCCCATCTCCAGAGGCGTGTGCCCCGACTCGATACGCGCCAACTCCAATAGTTCCCCCACCAACCGGTCCAGCCGGTCGACTTCCTCCTCCATCCGCTCCAGGAACCGACCGGCGGCCTCAGGGTCTTCCAGCGCTCCCTCTTGCAGCGTCTCCACCAGGGCCTTCAGTGTCGCCAGGGGCGTGCGCAGTTCGTGGGAAACGTTGGCGACAAAGTCTCGCCGCACCGTCTCCAACTCCCGAATGCGCGTGAGGTCCTGCAAGAGCACCAGCGCAGAGCCCTCCTCCCCCTCCAGCGGCGTGACAACGGCGTAGAAGACGGGCCGACGGGGCCCCATCTCGATCAGGCCAACCCCCTCCTCCCTGCGCTGCCGGCTCTCTTCCCACAACCCCACCAGGCGGTGGTCCCACGCGACCTGGACGAAGGAGCGGCCCAGCGCATCTTCCGGGGAGACACCCAGCATCCGGGCGGCGGCGGGGTTGATCAGGCGCACCCGTCCCTCCCCGTCGGTGATGAGGACGCCATCGGTCATCCGCTCCAGCAGGCCCGAGAGGCGCGCCCGCTCTTCCTGGAGGGCTCCTATGGTGTCCCGCAGGCGATCTGCCATCTGGTTATAAGCACGGGTCAGATCGCCCAGTTCGTCTTGGGTGCGAGGGAGAACACGCGCGTCCAGGTCGCCCGCCGTCAACCGGCCCAGCGCGTCGGAGAGGTCTCCAACCGCACCAATCGTAGGGGTCAACCGAAGGAAGACAAGGAGCCCGATCACCCCCAAAAAGAGGACGGCCATGAGCCCGACCGCCCACTGGAGACGGGCCACGTTCGCCTGGACCTGCCGGAGAGGCAAGGCCACCCGCGCGATGCCGACCAGGCGTCCCTCGGCCTGTACCGGCACCGCCACGTACATCATCTCGTAGCCGACGGTATGGCTGAAGCGGATAGCAGTCCCCCGGCCCTCGGCCAGGGCCTGCTGGACTTCGGGCCGGCCCAAATGGTTCTCCATCCGCGTCCGGTCTTCGTGGGATTCCCCCCATACGGTGCCGTCGGGCCCGATGAGGGTGACCCGGGCATCCAGCATGGCCGCGTAGCGGTGGGCTTGCGCGTCCAGAAAGCCATCGCGCGGGCCGGAGGCCATCGCCGGGGCCAGCGTGTCCCCGATGAGCCGGGCCTCTACGCTCAACTGCTCCCTGAGATGGCCCAAGTAGGTGTGCCGGACCATCGCGGAGAGGCTTAGGGCCAGGACGACCATGGCCACAAAGACAGCCAGTTCTATGAGGGCCAGCAACCGCCAGCGGAGACTTCGGAATCCGCTCATCCTACCCCTCAAACCGGTACCCGATGCCACGGACGGTCACAATGCGGGTGGGATTGGCGGGATCGTCTTCCAGTTTCTCCCGCAGCCAGCGGATGTGAACGTCCACCGTGCGGCTGCCGCCAATGAAATCCCACCCCCAGACCCGCTCCAGGATCAGGTCGCGAGAGAGCACCATTCCCCGATGGCGGGTCAAGAAAAGGAGCAGATCGTACTCCTTCGGCTTTAGGGCCACTTCACTCCCTCGCAGATATACCCTGCGGCTGGCGGTGTCTATGACCAAATCTCCGAAGACCAGCCGCTCCCGCCCCTCGGCCCGCTCCGCGGCCAGTTCTTCTCGCAGCATCCGCCCCCGGCGCAGGAGCGCTTTGACTCGCGCCAGGAGTTCCCGCATGCTGAACGGCTTGGTCACATAATCGTCCGCACCTATTTCCAGGCCGACGACGCGGTCCACCTCATCGACGCGGGCAGTGAGCATCAGGATCGGGACAGAGGCTCCCTGGCGCAGGATCCGGCACACCTCGAACCCGTCTATTCCGGGCAGCATGACGTCCAGGACGATCAGGTCTGGCCGCTCCACACGAGCAATCTCGACCGCCTGCCGGCCGTCGGTGGCGGTCAGGACCCGATACCCCTCCCGTTTGAGGTTATACTCCAGCGTTTCCAGGAGGACCGGCTCGTCCTCGACCACCAGAACCGTTTCCATCGCGAATCACCCAGGATGGTCGCTGAGCACGCAAAATGAACGAGCACCGGTGGCTGGTCAGCCCGCCCAGCCGATCTGCTCTTCAGCCACGATACCCATAGTCTACCTGAGTCTGACCTTTTACGCAAGACGCGATCGCGTGTCCCAGCATAGGGGTTTCTGGTATAATGGTTAGGCAATCCAAAGCCACCCAGCAGAACTGGGCGGCGGACGATGCTCCGGGCAGGCACCCGTCCGATGCGGGCCCAAGTTCTCCGAGGTTACGGGCCAGGGACAATGCTGTCGAAGCGGGCGCTCGGGAGGGGGTGATTCCGTGCCTCGACCCCGTCCCCGTGGGTCGCTGGACCGGTAACCCTCTTGCCGGGAAAGGAGGGAATCCCATGCGGCGCCTCACCCGGCTCTGGCACTCGGGATTGGCAGGCAAGCTCCTGCTCAGCTGGGGGGCCCTGGTCGTCCTATGCTTGCTCTGTGGGATCTGGGGTGTTATGCTCAGTACACCGCCCGGCCGGGGCGGTACCCCGCAGGCAGTCGACCGAACCACGCTTGCGCTAGCTGCGGCTCAGGCCACGGTTCCCAGCCCAAAAGCGGCCCAGACCCCCATCCGTACCCCAAAGGCGACGAATGCGCTTACACGTGCTGCTTCCCCCAAGCCGACCCATACGCCCACACGCGCTGTTTCTCCGAAACCAACGGATATGCCCAGCCCCACTTCTTCCCCCAAACCGACAGACACGCCCAGGCCCGCAGAAACGGCATCCGCAGCACCCCCGGCTACGGCAACTCCCCCGCGGGTCGCGGCGCAAGTGGTCGACGTGGTCGATGGGGACACCATCCGGGTTCGCCTGGACGGCGGAATCTACACCGTTCGTTACATCGGTATCGATTGCCCGGAAACGCGGGATCCGAACCGGCCGGTCGAGTGGATGGGACCAGAGGCCGCGGAAGCCAACCGACGTCTCGTGGAAGGGCAGATCGTGTATTTGGAAAAGGACATTTCCGAAACGGACCGCTATGGGCGCTTGTTGCGGTACGTCTTTTTGGCCGATGGAACGTTCGTCAACGCCGAACTCGTTCGGCTCGGCTATGCCGTGGTGGCCACCTATCCCCCAGATGTGCGCTACCAATCGCTTTTCCTGGCCTTGGAGCGGGAGGCCAGAGAAGCCGGACGCGGGCTTTGGGGAGCCGTGCCCACGTCCCCCCCGACACCTTCGCCGGCGGCTCCTGTTTGCGATTGTTCGGGGAACCTCTACAACTGCTCCGACTTCCCCACCCAGGCTGCGGCCCAGGCGTGTTACAACTACTGCAAGTCCTTGGGGAGGGGCGATGTCCATCGCCTGGACGCCGACCACGACGGGATTGCGTGTGAAAGTCTGCCCTGACGCGTCAGGTGGAGTGAGCGGCCTGCGTGGGATGATGCCTTCCGAAGAGAACTTCAAGGGAAAGGAGGTGGCCCCGCCTCCTATGGCCCATCCACGGCAGCCATCTCAGGCCCACGGATCGGCTGGCCTGGCTCAACCCTCTGACGCGGGAAATCCGGGGATCCCGGGAGCCACGGTGTGGTATAATTCGGCCATGTCTGACACACCTGCCTTCGCGGCCCGGGGCTACCTTCTGGCCTTTGGCGGGACGGCGATCTGGGCCACTACCGCAATCCTGATCGGCTACCTGAGCACGCACTTCCAGCTGCCGCCACTCGTGCTCGCCTTCTGGCGTGACCTTTTTGCGGCATCTGCCCTCGCGCTGGCCTTCCTGGCGTTTGAGCGCTCCCAACTCCGCCCCCCACACCTGCGGCAGCACCTTCCTTTCCTGGCCGCCTATGGCCTCACATTGGCCACCTTCAACGCCCTCTGGACGACTTCCGTCGCGCGGAACGGTGCTGCGGCCGCCACGGTGCTGGCCTACAGCAGCCCGGCCTTTACCGCTCTCGTGGGTCGGCGCCTTTTCGGAGAGCGGTTGGATGCCCCCAAGATCTGCGCCGTTTTCCTCAGCCTTCTCGGCTGCGCCCTGGTTTCGGGCGCGGTCACCCCGGCCGCCTGGCGGGTCGATCCCCTGGGGATCGTGGTGGGGCTGCTTTCGGGCGTGGCCTTTTCGGGATATAGCCTCTTCGGCAAAGCCGCCGCCCGCCGCGGCATCCCGCCCTGGAGCACGATGCTCTACGCCTTTTCCTTTGCTGCCGCTTTCCTGTTGTTGTTGCAGCGGCCGGCCACCCTCTTTTCCCTGGGCCGGTCGACCGTGGGATGGGGGATCCTGGTTTTCCTTGCCGTTGGGCCGACGATCGGCGGCTACGGCCTGTACACGGTCAGTCTGGGATACCTTCCGGCGGGTGTGGCCAACCTGATCGCCACGCTGGAACCGACCATCACGGCGCTGCTTGCCTTCCTTTTCTTGGGGGAGAAGATGACCGCCCTCCAGTGGGGCGGGAGCGGGCTCATCCTCCTGGGGGTGGTGCTGCTACGCCTGGGGGAGCTCCGGCTTCGGCCTCCAGTGACGATGCCGGATGGATCTCCACTCGACCCGGGGCACCCACCTCCCCCTCGACGACGATCCGAACGGGCAGGAACTGACGGATCACCCAGGCGTTGGTGAGCAGGTGTTGGGTGACCCGACAGGTCGTCAGGACCGATGGCCCTCCGGCCAAGGAAAGGGGCAGGAGGAGTTGATCCGCCAGATGCATGTCGAGCACCGCGCGGCTGTCCCACCATTGCTGGAACTCTTCCACCGCTTCTTCGGCCACCCGTTCCGCTGGCTTCCCCCGTTCCCCTAGGGCACTAAAGCCGGCCAGCCCTCCTTCGTGCTCGGCAAAGAGCATGAGGATGCTTCCCACCCCGCTCGAGCGCATCCCCCGTTGCGAGGTCACCAGCTCGATCCTTGCGGAAAAGCCCGCCTGCCGGAGCAGCGCTTCCGCCCGCTCCTTCTGCCGCTGGGCCACGTGCGGCGGAAGGTTGGAGGAGGCCGAAATCCCCCAGAGGCGACGCAGCGCCCCGCGAGCGGCAAGGCGAAGCGGCGCAAGGTTCCGTCCTGCCTGGCCGGAGATGTCCACCTGCACTTCGCCGCCCCCTTCCGGGTACCATCCCCAGCGCACGATCGTGGAACGGGCCTGCACCCCCAGCCGGCTGAGCATCGGCAAGTACACCTGCTCCAGATGGTGGTAGGGCGGGCTCCAGGCCACGTGCGTCCCCCCGCGCACCACCACACGGCTTTCCCCCTGGGCCCACGCCAGCGGCAGGATCAGCGTGTGGAGGACGAGGGTGACCGAGCCGGCGCTGCCTCCCTTGCGTTGCTCCGAGACGTCGAATCGGTACTCCCCGGCCTGCGGGGAGCGCTGGGGGACGAAAGTGAGCGTGGACGCACCCAGCTCCGCCCCCTCGAGCCGGGCATCACACAGGCGAGCGATGGCTAGCACCCCGGTCAGGTGCTGCGCCTGCAGCCCGGGGTTCCGTCGGCCAGCGCGGATCCTTTCCACACGCACCGGCACTCCGGTGATCGCGGCCAGCGTGAGCGCCGTCCGCAGCACCTGCCCGCCTCCTTCGCCGTAAGAGCCATCGATGGTCAACATTGGTCCATTTCCTCCAGGAGATGTTTCGCCATCGAAAACACTTCATCCAGCATCTCGGGCGTCAGCCGACCCGTGTTCGTGTTCTGGCGGCTGGGGTGGTAGCAGCCGATCAGGATGGGAAGCCCCCTACCTGGGCACAAGACGACCCCGTGGCCAAACCCCTGCCGGCCCGTGACAACCCCCTGTTCCCGGCACCAGCGCAGGTACTCCTGGAAGGCAATCTGTCCCAGAGCGACCACGACCCGCAGGCGCCCCAGCAGCCGCACCTCCTCCGTCCAGAAGCGCCGACAGTTGCGGAGCTCCTGCGGGGTTGGGCGATTTCCCGGAGGAGCGCAGCGGCATACCGCGGTGAGGAAGGCATTGCACAGCTCCAGGCCGTCCCCAGGGCCCTCGGAATGGGGCTGATTGGCGAATCCCGCGCGGTACAGCGCCGGGATCAAGGTCCGGCCGGCGCTGTCGCCGCTGAACATCCGCCCGGTGCGGTTGGCACCGTGGGCTGCCGGGGCCAGCCCCAACACGAGCAAGCGTGCCTGCCGATCCCCGAACCCGGGCACCGGGCGGCCCCAGTAGGGCAGGTCGCGGTAGGCACGCCGCTTGGTGCGCGCCACCTCCTCCCGCCAGGCAACTAGGCGGGGGCACATCCGGCAGGCGATGATATCGGCGTTCAGCGCTTCCCAGGCATCGGCCCCGTGGTTCATCGGGCTTTTCTCTGCATCGCCTCCAATATGCGCTCCGGCGTTGCCGGGAGGCGCGTGATGCGCGCGCCCACCGCCGCGTAGATGGCATTCGTGATCGCGGGCGCGGTGGGGATGGAGGTGATTTCCCCCACCCCCTTGGCGCCGAAAGGCCCCTCGGCCGACGGAGCCTCAACCAGAATGGGGATCACCTCGGGGGTGCGGGGGGCGCGGGGCACGCGGTAGCGGCGCAGGTCGGGGTTGCGGATGTGCCCTTCTTCCAGGAGGAGCTCTTCGGAAAGCGCGTACCCGATGCCCATCATCACGCCGCCCTCCACCTGTCCAACCACTGCCTGCGGGTTCACCGCCCGACCGACGTCGTGCGCCGCGACTACCCGGAGCACCTCCACCTCGCCCGTCTCTGGGTCCACCTCCACCAGCGCCGCCTGGGTGGCAAAACCGTAGGCAAAATGGTCGTCTCCAGGTTCGCCCAGCGGGGTCGTGGGGGGAGGGGTATAGATTTGGGTGGAGCAGGCCGGCCGGCCCTCCTGCGCCGCCAGGCGGGCCGCTGCCCCAAGGGGAAGGCTCTGCCCCGCGGGCGATTCGATCTTGCCCCCAAGGAAACGCAGCCGATCGGGCGGCGTCTGCAGCTCCTCGGAAGCAGCCGCGGCCAGGATGGCACGCACTTGCTCTGCGGCCAGCCGAACGGCGTTCCCGGTGATGAAGGTCTGACGCGAGGCCGTTGTGGCCCCGCCGTCCGGCGTGAGCGCTGTATCGCCCACGATGAGATCAACCCGCTCCAGCGGCACCCCCAGCACTTCGGCCGCGATCTGTGCAGCAATGGCGACCACGCCCTGCCCGATCTCAGCCGCGCCGATGCGCACCTCCACCCGTCCCTCCTCGTCCACGGCCACCGTGGCCCCCGCGCTATCGGGGATGCCACCGCCCAGCCCAACGTTCTTCAGGTTGCAGGCATAACCCCAGCCCCGCCGGCGGTGAGGCGCCGAGGGGCGCAGGACTTCCTCCCCCATCGCGCGCACAGCGGCATCGACACGCTCGATCGTTTCCGGAAAGCCGACGCTATCCCGCAGGAGCTGACCCGTGGCGGTAACCGCGCCCACATGCAGCGCATTGCGACGGCGCAGCTCCAGCGGGTGCATGCCCAGCCGTTCTGCAAGCATGTCGAGCGCAGTTTCCATAGCAAACGTCACCTGAGGCACGCCGAAGCCGCGCATGGCCCCGGAGGGCGGGTTGTTCGTGTAGACGGCAAAACAATCGACGGAAACGTTCGGGACGACGTAGGGGCCGGCCGCGTGGGTCGCTGCCCGGGTCATGACTGCTTCGCTCAAGGACGCGTACGCTCCGACATCGCCCCAGATCTCCACCTGCACGGCGGTCAGTTTCCCTTCATAGGTAGCCCCTACGCGCAGATGAATGGTGGTCGCGTGGCGCTTGGGGTGGACCCGGATCGACTCTTCCCGGCTAAGGACCAGCCGCACGGGTCGGCCAGTATGGTAAGCGGCCAACGCGGCGTGGATCTGCACCGAGATGTCCTCTTTGCCACCAAAGGCTCCACCCACCGTCGTCTGAACGATCCGCACCCGCTCCAGGGGCAGGGCCAGCGATGCCGCCACCTGCTCCCGGTCGGCAAAGGGGATCTGGGAGCCGACGTACAGGACGAGCGGTTCTTCTGGGGAAGCGGGTGGCAGGGCGACCGCCGCTTCCGGCTCCAGGAAGGCGTGTTCCACGGTCGGCGTATGGAACGTCTCCTCGACCACTTCGCTCGCCTCTTGCAGGCCTCGGACCACATCCCCCTTGCGCACCTCGATCTTCTTGAGCAGGTTCCCTCCCTCGTGCAGGCGAGGGGCGCTCTCGGCCAACGCCTCCTGAGGGGAAAAGACGCCTGGCAGCACCTCATAGGTGACCTCGATCGCCGCCCGGGCCCTTTCCGCTGCCTCGCGCGTTTCGGCCACGACGATCGCCAGGGCATCGCCCAGGTAGCGAACCGTTTCCCCCACCCCGACGAGCACCGGCCAGTCGTGCCGGACGATCCCGTGCACCCGCCGGCCGGGGATGTCTTCCGCCGTGAGGACCGCGACGACGCCCGGGAGGGCACGCGCCCGTTCCGTCGCGATGCCGAGCACCCGGGCATGGGGATGAGCACTGCGCAGGACCGCGGCGTGAAGCATTCCTTCGAAGTGGAGATCGGCCGCGTAGCGAGCGCTGCCCGTGACCTTGGCCCAGGCATCGGGCCGGGGGAGTGGTCGCCCGACGGCCTGCAGCGGCGAAGAAGGCGCGGTCGGTGGTGGGGGCACCGGCTGTCCAGAGGCCTGAAGGATCGCGCGTACGATGCTCGAATACCCGGTGCAGCGGCAGAGGTTCGGCTCCAGCGCCTCCAGGATCTCCCGGCGTGTGGGGCGGGGGTTGCGTAGGAGGAGTCCCCGCGCTGCCAGGATCATCCCTGGGGTACAGAAGCCACACTGCACGGCTCCCTGTTCCACGAACGCTTTCTGCAGGGGATCGCGGCCCTCCAGCCCTTCGATCGTACATACCGAACGGCCGGCCGCGCGCCGGGCCAAGTAGATGCAGGAACGGACCGCCTCCCCATCCACAAGCACGGTGCAGGCACCGCAGTGTCCCTGACCGCAGCCGTTCTTCGTCCCCGTGAGCCCTAGTTGCTCGCGCAGCACCTCGAGCAGGCTGGTGCGCGCGCCGACCTGAACGCGCCGTTCCACGCCGTTCACGTAGAGGCTGATCCACTCGTCCGCCACGGCGACCTCCCCCTCAGGCGAAGAGGTTATCGAGGAACATCATCACGGCAAAGCCGATGATCACCCCGAAGGTCCCTTCGCGTTCGTACCCTTTACGATGGGTTTCGGGGATGATCTCGTCGCTCACTACAAAGAGCATCGCCCCGGCGGCAAAGGCGAGGGCGACGGGGAGCAAGGGCCGCGCCACCTGTACCGCCAGCACCCCGATGGCGCCGGCAATCGGTTCGACCAACCCCGAAAGGGTGGCGTACCAGAGGGCACGGCCGCGCCGGTAGCCTTCGCGGATCAAAGGGAGGGCCACGGCGAGGCCTTCCGGCATATTCTGCAGGCCGATGGCGATCGCCAGTACCCAGGCTTCTTCCAGCTTCCCGCTGCCGAAACCAACCCCTACGGCCAGCCCCTCGGGGAAGTTGTGCAGGGTGATGGCCAGGATCAGGAGCCAGATGCGACGCAGCGAGGACGAGGGCCCTTCGGGGCCGGAGATGAAGTGGATGTGCGGAATGACACGGTCGAGCAGGGCCAGAAAGAGTGCGCCCAACACCAACCCGAGCAACACCGCGCCGATACTCCATTTCCCCCAGAGTTCCTGCCCGAGCTCTAGCGCGGGCAGGATCAGGCTGAAGGCGGAGGCAGCGAGCATCACGCCGGCCGCAAAGCCCAGCATGGCATCGAGCAACCGCGCGGGGACATTGCGCGTAAGAAGTGCTGGAAGTGCCCCCACGCCGGTCGCCAACCCGGTGCCAACCGTGGCCAGCACACCCAGGAGGACCAGGTTACCGGAAAGGCCGCCCACTTTACTCCTCCAAGAGCAGCTCTTTGAGGTCAAAGACCGGACCGTCGCGGCAGACGCGCCGGTAGCCTTTGCGGGTCGGCACCACGCACCCCAAACAGGCGCCGACGCCACAGGCCATGCGCTCTTCCAGGGAAACCTGGGCAAAGCCGGCCCGCCAGCGCAGCCGACCGGCCCGCACCGCAGCCGCAAGTTCGGCGAGCATGGGGCGCGGGCCACAGCCCATCAGGCGATCTGCCCAATGGAGAAGCCCCAATTCTGCGTCGCGCAGGAGATCCACCACCGTCGCCCGCCGGCCGGACGAGCCATCGTCGGTCGCCAGGTGGAGCTCCACCTCGGGGGGGAGGAGGGATGCCGGATACAGCTCCGCCGCCGTGCGCGCCCCCAAGGCCAAGACGACCGCGCAGCCCTGCCCAAGCGCCCCTTCGGCCACAGCGACGAGCGGAGCGATGCCCATCCCGCCGGCGACCAGAAGTACGTTGCTCGCCCGGGCGGGCAGGGAGAACCCCTGGCCCAACGGCCCCAAGAGGTCGAGGGCCTCACCCGGAGCACGAGCGGCCAGCCAGGCCGTGCCTCGCCCCACGACCCGCACGAGCAGCTCCACCGTCCCTTCCTGCGGAAGGAGGCGGTGGAGGGCCAAGGGGCGACGGAGCAAAGGGTCGCTGGATCCTCCCTCGGCACAGCGCACCATGACGAATTGTCCCGGCTGGCCAGCGCGGGCAAGGGCAGGGGCTTCCAGGCGCAGCAGGAAGGTCGCAGGCATCACCTGGCATTTTTCGCGCAGGATCGCTTCGGGCATGTTTCCTCCTGGAGATGATCAAGCCTCTTCCAGGAGGAAGATACCACGAAAGGTACACCATGGCAAGGGCTGGCCGGCCAAGATCAGGGCCATATCGAGACCCTTCAGCGGGGGAAATCGCCGGGTACATCCCCCGACTTTTACCTAGTGGCATACCCAGACGCCCATGCCAGGAGCAATACCGTACAGGTGGTTGTACCTGTTGGGGAAGGGAGGGTGTGATACGCGCAAGGATGGCTTGCCCGTCGAGTTTGCCGCTCCATCCGGGTTATGGTAGAATGACCCAGCCTGGAGTATGGCCTGTCCGGGTCAGGCCACTGCGGGAGGAATCGCTTTGGGGGTCCTCAAGAGGCTTTTCCTTTCCCTGCGGCCCTACCGGGGCACCCTCGTGCTGATCGGGGGAATCCTGGTGCTGCAGGCCCTGGTGGAATTGGTGCCTCCGCTCATCCAGCGCCACATCATCGACCGGATGGTGGCGCACGTGGCGTTTGGGGAGCTTGCGCCGATGCTTGTGTTGCTCGTGGGCGTCTATGCCCTGGCACGCCTGATCGGCTTCGGCGACCAGTACCTGCGCCATACCCTGGGGGAGCGCTTCATCTACGACCTGCGGGTCCAGCTCTACGGATACCTGCAGCGCCTCTCCCTTTCTTTCTTCGAGCGCACCTCCACCGGGGAACTGATGTCACGCCTGACCAACGACGTGAACTCGCTCGAGGATTTTGTCACCCATGGGTCGAGCCTGACGATGGTGGACCTCCTCCGCCTGCTCGGGACCGGGGTGGTGCTCTTTGTCCTGGACTGGCGGCTTGCGCTCGCGGCGCTGGCGCCGATGCCTTTCCTGGCGATGGGCTTGCGCTGGTTTAACCGCAAGGTGCGTCCGACGTACCGGCAGGTGCGGGCACGCCTGGGGGACATCAACGCCCAGCTACAGGACAACCTGGCCGGCATCCGGGTGATCCAGGCCTTCGGGCAGGAAGAAGCCCAGCTGGAGCGCTTCGCCGCAGAGAGCCATGCCTACTACCGCGCCCGCGTGCGCGCCATCCGCACCTGGGCCTCCTTTTTCCCCGCTTTCCGCTTCGTCGCCAGCCTGGGGCCGGTGCTCGTCCTGACGGTTGGCGCCTGGCTGATCATCGGGGATCGCGCTTCGCTGGGCACACTGGTCGCCTTCCTCTCCTACACGGCCTCCTTCTACGAACCGCTCCACCGGCTCACCGAGGTGGATAACGTCCTCCAGCAAGCGATCGCGGCCGCGGAGCGTATCTTCGAACTCCTCGACTGCCAGCCGGAGGTGCGAGATGCTCCGGACGCGATCGCGCTCGAGGAGGTGCGAGGCGAGGTGCGCTTCGAGGATGTCCATTTTCGCTACGGCGATGGGGATGAGGTCCTGCACGACGTCACCTTCACCATGGCGCCCGGGGAGGTCGTGGCATTGGTCGGCCCTAGCGGGGCGGGAAAGACGAGCATCGCGAACCTCCTCTGCCGTTTCTACGATCCGGCGCACGGGCGTGTGTTCCTGGACGGGCACGACCTGCGCAAGATCCGGCTGGATTGCCTGCGGCGTCACGTGGCGGTGGTGTTGCAGGATACCTTTCTCTTCAACGGCACGGTACGCGAAAACATCGCCTTTGCCAAACCGGACGCCACGGACGAGGAGATTATCGCCGCAGCCCGGGCGGCCTACGCCCACGAGTTCATCGAACAGCTCCCCCAGGGGTATGACACGGAGATCGGCGAGCGTGGAGTCCGCCTCTCCGGAGGGCAAAAGCAGCGGCTGGCCCTGGCGCGCGCCATCCTGGCCAACCCGCGGGTGCTCATCCTGGATGAGGCAACCTCTTCGGTCGATGCCGAAGCCGAGTTCCTGATCCAGCAGGCCCTTCAGGAGGTGCTGAAGGGCCGCACGGCACTGATCATCGCCCACCGCCTTTCCACGATCCGCCATGCGGACAAGATCATCGCTCTGGAAGGAGGCCGCATCCGCGAGGTGGGGGACCATCGGGAGCTGCTGCGCCGGGGCGGGCTCTACAGCCAGCTGTACCGCCGCCAGGTAGAGATGGCGGTGGCAGGGGACGATCCGGGGCTGATCGACGCCTGGACCGGTACCTTAGGCGAACCCTAAGCCGCGGCATGCGGCGGAGGCTGGGTGTGGCAGTTCAGGGCCACGAACATTGGCTTTACGATCTGTGGCTAGAAGACGGCGAGGTACTCAAGTACGTAGAGCCGCTGCGTTCCATCCTGGTAGAAGCGGCCCATTACGGCGGCGCCCACATCTACCACCAGCACTGGCACCAGTTCGAGCCGTGGGGGGTCACGGGCTTTCTTTTGCTGCAGGAGTCTCACATCAGCATCCACACCTGGCCGGAGGAAGGGAACTTTGCCGCGGTAGACATCTTCCCCTGCGGGCCGATGGATGCCGGCCGGATCGTGGAACGACTGCGGGAGCGGTTGCAACCAGTGCGGGAGCGGCTGGTGCGCCAGATGCGGGGAGGACAGGGGGAAGGATGAAGCGCTACCTGTTGGACATGGGTCGATCCGAGTTGGAGCAATGGCTGACGGAGATGGGCGAGCCCCCCTACCGCGCCCGCCAGCTCTGGCAGTGGCTGTATGTGCGCCTGGCGGATCGGTTCGCCGATATGAGCGACCTCCCGCAGGCGCTGCGCAAACGGCTCGAGGAGGAAGCGCTCTACCCGGCCTTCCGACTGGTCGAAGAGAAAGTGGCGCCCGGTGGGGAGACGCGGAAGCGGCTCTTTGAGCTTCCGGACGGGGAACGGATCGAGACCGTGCTGATGCTTTACCGCGAACGGGCGACGGTATGCGTTTCGACCCAGGTCGGTTGCGCCATCGCCTGCCCCTACTGCGCCACCGGACAGGGAGGCTTCCGACGGGATCTTTCGGCAGGGGAGATCGTGGAGCAGGTGCTGCACTTTGCGCGCGTGCTGCGCCAGGCCGGGCCGGAGTGGGGGGCGCCTCCGGCGGTCACAAACGTCGTCTTTATGGGAATGGGGGAACCGCTGGCCAACTATGAGGCCACCTGGGCTGCCGTGGAGCGCTTGCACGACCCTCTGGGGTTCAACCTGGGGGCGCGCCGGATGACGATCTCCACGGCCGGCCTGGTGCCGGGGATCCTGCGGCTAGCCGAGGAGCCGCTCCAGGTGAACCTGGCCGTTTCGCTCCACGCGGCGACCGATGCCCTGCGCGATCGGCTCGTCCCACTGAACCGGCGCTATCCGCTGGAAGAGCTGCTGCGCGCCTGTCGCGTCTACACCGAACGCACCCACCGGCGCGTCTCTTTCGAGTACGTGTTGATCGCCGGCGTGAACGATTCCCTGGCAGAGGCCCGGAGGCTGGCCGCCCGGCTGCGCGGCATGCTGGGGCACGTGAACCTGATCCCGCTCAACCCCATCCCCGACAGCGACTGGCGCCCGCCCGAGCGGTCGGTCGTAGACGCCTTTCGCGACGTGCTGGCAAAGGCCGGAATCCCGGTCAGCGTGCGACTGGAACGGGGTACCGAGATCGCCGCCGCCTGCGGACAGCTGCGCGCGCACGCGGAACGAGGGCCCGGTGACGATCTCAGCGCGAGGAAAGGGCGCGGTAGCGGCTCCCCAGCCAGGCCAGGCTAACGCCCTTCAACAGCGCCACGAGCAGGGCCGTCTGCAATAACCCCAACGCGGGCAGCAGGATGGCCGATACCGACACGGCGCCGAGCGTCGCCCCGGCCAGGTCCCAGGCATACAGGGAGCTGGCCGCACGCACCCCGGGGTCCCCTTGCGCGATCAGTAGCTGTGTGCCCAATGGGAACTCCATCCCCACAAGCACTCCTCCAAGGAGGTTGATGCCGTACAGCAGGAGCGGCTCGAGGGGGTGGGCCGGCGCCGAGCGGCGCAGAAGGAAGGCGAGCAGGCCTGCCAGGAGCCCCATGCTGAGCACGGTTGCGGCTTCCAGGGCAACCAACGCCGTCCAGGGCGTACGGAGGCGTCCTTTCCCGATCCAGGTGCGCATGGAAAGCCCCCCAAGGGCGAGCCCCGCCATGAAGGCAGTCACCAGCAGCCCCACCTGCTGGTAGACGTAGCCGTAGCGCAACTGGAAGGCAAAGAGCACCAGGAGGTCCGTCGCCATCCCCACCACGCCGGTGGTGGCGATGGCCGGTGGAACGAGCGTCTCCGGGCGCCGCAACGCGAAAAGCCCGATCAGCAGCAGACCCACAAGCCCAAGGCCGAGATGCCAACCCCGGAGGCGGCCCAGCCAGTGGAAAAACGGTTCCAGCTGGGGGGAGAGGATCGCGCTTTCGTAGGCCAGGCCATAACGCAACCCGGCCGGGTACACGTCCCGGTTCGCGACCACCTGCGTATCCCCGAGCGATTCCTCAAAGGCCGCCGCGACCTCGGGGTCGAAGAGATAACGCAGATGCTCGGGACGCAGCATGCGCGTTTCCAGGCCCCGCACTTCCCAGCGGTGCACCAAATCCTCTGCCGAGAGGGTGAATGGACGACGGGCGGCCAGCCACAGGGTGATCTCGTCGCCGGGAACGGCACGGACGTAGGGGAAAACCTGCAACAGCGTACGCTGGTAGCAGGCGAGGAGCTCCCGGAGTGCGGGAGCGCGATAGGTGCGGCCGGCCGGCGCAGGGACGGCCAACACGCCCTCCGGGGCCAGTAGCCTTTCCACTTGTTGGTAGAACTCCTCGGTGTAGAGACGGTTCACGACCAGTGTGGAAGGGTAAGGGAGATTCACCAAGATGAAATCGTACGTCGGCCGATCGGGAGAACGGACCATAGAGGCGACAAACCGCCGGCCGTCCGCGATGGCGAGGGCGACCCGCGGGTCGGACAGTTCCGCCTCTGTCAGAGGGGTAGGCACGATCCGAAGGACGCGGATCAAGAGAGGGTCGAGCTCGGCGTAGTCGATCCGCTCCACCGGGTAGCGCAGGAGTTCCCCAAGCACGCCGCCGGCTCCACCGCCGATGACCAGGATACGCTTCGGCGGACGATCCAGGAAAAGCAGCGGCAGGTGCGTCTCTTCCTCCACCGCCGCGATATCCGGGTCGGGCGCCGTGAGTACCGGGGTCCCGTTGGAAAGGACGGTCACCTGGTTCGCCTCGCGCAGGACGGCGACGTTCCCGTACGGGGAATTTGCCTCGTAGGCCAGAGGAGAGGGAGCCCAGCGGGCAGAAACCAACCGCTGATGGAGCGCCATCCCGAGCGGCGTCCCCGCGGTGAGCAGCGCCGCTACCGCAAGGAGCGCGGAGACCCCAGCGGCCGCAGGTGTCCGGGGCGGTCCGGCGAGCAGAGCCGCGGCGCACCCCGTGTTCAGCGCGGCGATGAGAAACAGGAACTGGGTGGAGGAAAGGACGGGCAAGAGGAGAAAGGTAAAGGCAACCCCTCCGAGGATGCTCCCGGTTGCCTCCAGGATGTAGACGCGGCTGGATTCGCGCTCCCGGGCTTGATCCGAGGCCGTCTGGAGCACCGCGCAGGCAACAGCGAACATGGCGCCGTCCACCAGCCCCAGAGGGGCGAGCGAGAAGAGGGCACCAGCGAGCGCGGGCAAGGGACCGATCGCCTCTCCCGGAACAGTTCCCAGCACGGCGCGCACTTGCAAGGCGGCCCAGAAGGCAGGAAGGAGCAAGAGGGCGAGCAGGAGCTGCAGGGCCGCGTAGGCTGCGGGTTGGAGGCGAGCAAACCGGAGGATGCGGCCGGCCACGCCACTCCCGAGCGCTTCGAGCAGGAGCCAGGCTCCCAGCACCAAGCCAATGGAGAGCTCGTTGCCGGAAAAGGAGACCAGCAGCTCGCGCACGAATACCGTCTGCAGGATGGTGAACGAAAAGCCCATCAAGAGGAAGGCAAGTGTCAGCCGGAGGCGCAACTTCCCCCTCCGATCTCCGATCGGGCCGGCTAGGGGAGCGGGACCGGTTTCCCCTCGATGGTGCGCACGAGATAGATCTCCAGGCCCTCGGCCTGAAGGCGTTCGTAGAGGGCACGAGCCGCGCTTTCTTCGCGGTACAGGGCATAGAGGGCTGGTCCTGCCCCGCAGAGACGCACGTGGTCGGCACCGGCCTCCACCACCCGCTGGCGGACGACATCGAGCAGGTCCAAGTTCCGGAAAGCCACCCATTCGAAGGTATTGAAGATCAGGCCCGGGCGGATCTCCTGGCCTTCCCGAATCGCCCGTGCCATGGAGCGGGTGACCAACCCGGAAGTGTACTCCCGAGGCGTCAGCCAGGCATACATCAGGGAGGTCTTGTCCGGGATCTCGAGGGCGGGTCTCACCAGCACCACCCAGTGTTCGGGGAGGAGGGGAAGCGGTGTAATCCGGTCTCCCCGCCCCTCGGCGAGCGCGGTGCCGCCGTAGAGGAAAAAGGGGACATCCGCGCCCAACGCGGCGGCCAGGTTCTCCAGGTTCGAGCGGGTCATGTGCAGGCCCCAAAGAGGGCTCAACGCGAGCAGGGTAACGGCAGCGTCGCTGGAGCCGCCACCCAGGCCGGCGCCCACGGGGATCCTTTTCTCCAGGTGGATGGCCGCCCCGTGCTCGACGCCCGCTGCCCGCTGAAGCAGGCGGGCCGCCCGGAGCACCAGGTTGTCCTCCCCCGATAGCCGGGGGTCGCTGCAGGTCAGCGTGAGTTCGTCGGCCGGCTCGAAGGCAAGGGTATCGTAGAGGTCAACCGTCTGCAGGATGGTGAGGACATCGTGGTAGCCGTCGCGCCGCCGGCCGAGGACCTCCAGGCAGAGGTTGATCTTGGCATAGGCCCGCCAGGTGGGCATCGCTTCCTCCTGGGGCAAGGGCCCCCTTGGTGGAAGCCAGTATAGCACGTTGCGGCAGGCAACGCAACCGGTACTTGACAGGCGGCGAAGGAAGCGCTATAATGGTTTCAGCGGTTGACACTATGTTTCTCTCGGTAAAATCGCCCCAAATACGCCATTGTCTGCCTGAGCAGGACCACTTCCATGGGTATTACCTTACCGACCCTCCGAGTACCAGATCCCGCAATTCCTTGGTTCCCCTCCGGGCATAAGGGCCGGGCCCTTCCCCGAGGGTGCCAGGGAACCGCAAATCCGGCCACACGATCTTTTGCAGGCCTCTCCTGGCGCGACATGCCCCGGGCGTGCATTGCTTTGGAACGCTTCGCCTGCATCCCTGGACACCGGAGGTAGATGCAGTGAGCGGCATCGGTATGGGCCAGCAGAGCGAGGAAGAACGGGTGCTTTTTGAGAAGGAGGCGCTCCGGTTGGTGGAGCAGGCAAACGCGCGGGGGCTCACGCTCCGCCTGCTGGGTAGCCTGGCCTTCTATCTGCACTGCCCTCGGTATGGGTACTTGCAGAGAAAGATGGGGCGGCGATACACGGATATCGACCTAGCGGGTTATTCGCGTGAAGCCGGGCGCATCGCGCCTTTCTTTACGGAGCTCGGATATCGCGAGGAGGCCGAGGTCAACGTCCTCTATGCCGGACAACGGATGATCTTCCATCACCCCGAGCGGCCGCTCCACGTGGATGTCTTTTTCGACCGCCTGGAGTTTTGCCACACCATCCCCTGGCAGGGGCGGTTGGAAGTGGACACCCCGTCCATTCCCCTTGCGGAGATGCTCCTGGAAAAGCTCCAGATCGTCCAGATCAACGAAAAGGACATCGTGGATACCTGCATGCTCCTGTTGGAGCATCCTCTCGCCGAACACGACAACGATGCGATCCACGTGGGCCGGGTCGCCCGGCTCTGTGCCCAGGACTGGGGCCTGTGGCGCACGGTCACCCTGAATCTGGAAAAGATATGCCAGATCGTGCCGGCCTACGAGCAGCTGTCGCCCGAGGAGCGCGCTCGTATACTCGAGCAGGTGGAGTCCCTTCGAAAGCGCCTGGATCAGGAGCCGAAGGACCTGCGCTGGCGGTTGCGCGACCGGGTGGGCACCCGCGTCAAATGGTACCGGGATGTCGACGAGCTATAAGTCCTGAGGGGGTCCGATGCGCTGGCTGAGCCACAAAAAGGAAAAACCGGCAGACTTTCGCCTCTTCTTCGCCACGGACGTACACGGGTCGACGCCGACCTTTCGCAAGTTCATCAACGCCGCGGCTTTTTATGGGGTCGACGCTCTCGTCCTGGGCGGTGACATCACGGGCAAGATGCTCGTTCCGATCCTGCGCGAAGCAGGGGGCCGCTTTTCTGCCACCCTGCAGGAACGGCCGTATCTCCTGGAGAACGAGGAAGAGCTCGCTGCTTTCGCCAAGCACGTGGCCAAAATGGGCTTTTACACCGCGGTTATGACCCCCGAGGAGTATGCCCAGCTGGCCGGGGATGCGCAGAAGCGGGAGCGAGTCTACCGGGAGCAGGCGTGCGAGCGGCTGCGCGAATGGCTGCGCTTCGCCGAGGAGCGCCTGGCCGAGACACCGGTCCGCTGCTACATCACCGGCGGGAACGACGACCCTCCCGAGATCCTCGCCCTGCTGCAAGAGGAAGCCGGCGAGCACGTCGTTCCTTGCGAAGGTCTGGCCGTCGAACTGGCCAGCGGCGCCTACACGATGGTCAGCCTGGGCTACAGCAACCCCACCCCCTGGCAGACACCTCGCGAGGTGGACGAAGAGACTATGGCACGCCGGATCTCGGAGGTGGTCGCTGGGCTGGAGGATTTCACTCGGGTCATTTTCAACTTCCATGCGCCACCTGTAGACAGCACGCTGGATACCTGCCCCCTCCTAGACAATTCTACCGACCCGCCCACGGTAGTGACTTCCGGCGGACAACCGGTGCTCTATGGAGCGGGAAGCCGGGCAGTGCGGGAGGCGATCGAGCGCTTGCAGCCGCTCCTCTCTTTGCATGGTCACATCCACGAATCGCGTGGTCTGATCCAAATCGGCCGCACCACGGCGGTGAACCCGGGGAGCGAATATGGCGAGGGGATCCTCCGTGGTGCGATCGTGACCCTGAGCGGAGACCGGGTGCGAAGCGTACAGCTGACCTCCGGATAAACCGATGAAGATCGTGGATCTTACGCAAACGATCGAAAACGGGATGCCGTTCTTCCCTGGAGATCCGGAACCGCGCCTCTTCCCGGCCCAAGGCGTCCTCGCCCCTTGGCGGGTACTGGAGCTGCATCTGGGCTCGCACACCGGCTCCCACATCGATGCTCCGGCCCATTATTTTCCATCCGGTCTCACCCTGGATCGCTATCCTCCGGAGCGGTTCGTCCTACCCGGGGTTGTAGCGACCCTGCGACTGGAAAAGGAAACGGCCATCGCACCCGAGGCGCTGGAGGGCGCCTTACGGGAAGTTGAGAAAGGAGGTGCTTTGGTCCTTCATACCGGTTGGGACTGCTACTGGGGCCGGCCGGACTACTTGGCCCATCCCTACCTTTCCCGCGGGGCGTGTCGGGTGATCGTGGAGGCTGGCGTCTCGCTGGTGGCGATCGACACCCTCAACGTGGACTCGACGCGCCTGGGCACCTGGCACGCCCATGAGGAGCTCTTGGGCAACGACGTGCTGATCGTGGAAAACCTGCGTGGGCTGGAGCAACTGGACTCCAACCTTCGCTACATCTTCGCCTTCGTTCCCCTGCGCATCGCCGGCGCCGACGGAGCCCCAATCCGTGCCCTGGCCTGGCCCCGACAGAAGGACGATGAGATGTAGCCGCAAGGAGGTCACTATGGCAGCCGGAGATCGCGTCGCCCGTCCGCAGGTGTTCGAACGGCGGGCCAGTGGTTTGGTGCGTACTGCCGGAGTCTGGGACGTCCTGGCCTACAACATCAACTTCACCAGCATCGGGCTTCTGCTCGCCTTCCTCATCATGCTCGAACCCGCCTTCTATCCTGGAGGCAACATGGCGGTCAGCACGATCGTCTGCGTGCTGCTGATCCTCCCACTCTCGCTCGTGTTCGGCTACCTGGCCTCCACGATGCCCCGTTCCGGCGGCGACTATGTCTACGTCAGCCGCGTACTCGGGCCGGCCTGGGGCATGATGTCCAACTTTAACACGACCATGTGGTGGTTCTTTTACGGCGGCGTGCCCTCTGCCTTTCTCGGTCGTTACGGGCTGGCCCCCTTCTTCCGCACCCTGGGCCTCTTCACGGGGAATCGCGCCCTGATCGACGTCGGCAACTGGTTCGCGACGCCCTGGGGCATGTTCATCCTGGGCGTGGTGCTGATCTCCCTGCTGGTCTACATCTTCTCGCGCGGGATGCGTCTCTTCTTCCGCATCCAGAACACGCTCATCGTCTTTGCCATCCTGAGCACCATCCTGAGCGCGGTGGTCTTTATCGGGAAGGGGCCGGCCGATGTTATGGTCGCGGTCAATCGTTACCTCGGGCCCATCTCCGGGAAGGCCGACCTAGCCAACTGGATCCTTGGGAACGCCACCGAACAGGGCTTTGCTCTCGCTCCCTTCTCCTGGCAAAGCACTCTTTTGGCGATGACCTGGATCTACCTGAACCTGGCCTTCATGCAGTCCTCGGCCTACATCGGCAGCGAGGTCAAGAACCCCAGGCGGTTACAGCTGTGGTCGATGCCAGCCACCGTCGTGGCCGTAGGGCTAGGGGTACTGATCACCGTATTGCTGGTGGGACGCGCGGCCGGCTACGAGTTCCTCGGGGCCCTCTCCTGGGTCGACCCGGCCGAACTCGGCCTCACCTCTACACCGCTCTACACGGAGTTGGCCTCCTACCTCAGCGGCAATCTGGTCGTGGCTTTCCTGATCACCTTCGGCTTTATCTTCTGGAGCTACGCTTGGTTGCCCGGGCAGATCGTCAACGGCTCGCGCAACATCCTGGCCTACGCGATCGACGGCATTTTCCCCGCCTGGTTCCGCAAGGTGCACCCGCGGCTCCATACCCCGGTCCCCGCGTTGCTCACGATGGGCATCATGAGCATCCTCGCGCTGGCGATCTACGTCTTCACCCCATACTTTGCTACCTTGGTGGGCATCTTCGGCTACATCCTCACCTTCAGCATGGTCTCCATCTCGGCGATCCTACTCCCGTGGCGGCTGCCCACCGTCTTCGAAACCTCCACCGTGAATCAGCGGGTAGGACGGGTCCCGGTGATCACCCTCATCGGGGTGCTCAGCCTGATCTCCTGCGGGATCATGGCCTGGGCCTACCTGAAGGACCCGCTCTCAGGCATGACACCGACCATGACCATCTTTAACATCGCCGTGTTCCTGAGCGGGTTGGTCATCTACTATATCGCCAAATGGGTCCAGGCGCGGCGCGGCGTGGACATCTCGCTCTCCTTTAAGGAGATCCCGGAAGAGTAGTGCCCCGCCCAGGAGGGGAAAGCGGCGATGGCCCGGGATCGGTATACGATCGATATCCTGGATCGCGCCCTGGATGTGCTGGAGAGTTTCTTCCAGAGCGCTGGGGACTGGCAATCCCTGGGCGAAATCAGCCAGCGCCTGGGGCTAACCAAGAGCCGCACCTTTCGGATCCTTTCCACCCTGAAGGCACGCGGGTACATCGAACAGCATCCCCAGAGCGCCAAATACCGCCTGGGCCTTCGCCTGTACGAACTGGGCGAGCTGGTTCACTGCCGAATGGAGCTTTGGCAGGTCGCGGAACCGATCCTGGCGGAACTGGCCAAAGCGTGTGGCGATACCGTCCACCTGATTATCCGCGACGGCGCCGACGCGGTCTGTGTGGGCAAGTGGTACGGGGATCAGGTCGTGCAGGTGGCTGACCCTGTCTGGCGGCGCTCCCCGCTGTACGCCGGGGCTTCGCCGAAACTGCTCTTCGCGTTCCTCCCCGAGGAGGAACGCGAAGAGCTGCTCCAACGCATTGAGCTCAAACGACTGGCCCCGAACACGATCACCGACCGCGAGGAACTGCGCGCCCGACTGGCCCAGATCCGTGAGCAGGGGTACGGAACGGCCGAACAGGATCTGGATGAGGGGGTTTGCGCGGTATCCGGCCCGGTCCGTAACGCCTCCGGGCAGGTCATCGCAGCGGTGAGCATCACCTGCCCGTGCAATCGCTTCTACGCGCGCCGGGAGATGCTGATCCGTATGGTGCTTCGGGCGACGGAAGAGATCTCCCGACAGCTCGGGTACGGATGCGCAGGGGGCAAGTAAGGGCTTGTTGGGGAGCAACGCCCGCGCCCCCGTATGGATCGGGTTACGATCCGACCATAGGAGGAGCCTGTACGATGTCCGGATACGTAACGAGTGCCTACGGGCGGCTTCGCCGCGTGCTGCTTTGCGAACCCCGCTACTTCCGCTTCATGCCCAGCAACGAGACGGCCAAGGCCTATCTGGCCCGGGGCGAGTCCGTAGACCTCCAACGGGCTCGACGGGAACATGCGGACTTGGCTCGGGCACTGGCCGAGGCCGGGGCGGAAGTCGTCTGGCTGGAACCCCAGGAGGACCTCCCCTATCAGGTCTTTACCCGCGATCTGGGAACGGCGACCGCGGCCGGCGCGCTGCTCGGACAGCTGCGCTGGGATTTCCGGCAGCGGGAAATCGAGGTGGCCCGGGCCCAGATCGCACGCTACATCCCGATCTGGAAGCAGGTGCCCGCGGATGAGGGGGCCATCTTCGAAGGTGGCGACTTCATGTACCTCGATAGCCACCGGGCCGCGCTCGGGATCGGCGCCCGCACCACCGAGGCCGGGGCACAATGGGTGCAGACGTTTCTGCGCGAACTGGACGTCGAGGTGATCCCGGTACCGTTCGATCCTCGGTTTTGCCACCTGGATATGATCTTCAACGTCGTTGCGGAACGCGTTTGCGTGGCCTGTCCGCAGGCCCTTCCAGAAGCATTTCTGGCACGCTTGCGCCAGGAACGTTGGGAGATCGTGGAAACGACACCCGATGATGTCCTGAACCTCTTGGGCAACCTGTTTGCGGTGGATCAGGGCGTGGTCATCTCCCCGCAACACAACGCCCGCGTGAACCGGGCCCTGCAGGCTCTCGGCATTCGCGTGATCGAAGTAGAACTCGTAGAACTGCTCAAAGGGGGCGGCGGTCCCCACTGCATGACCTACCCCCTGCTGCGGGACCCTCTGTGAACCGTGGCGATCTTGCCCTAAGGAGGACACAATGCAACGGGAAGACTTCCTAGGACGCGATTTCCTCACCCTGATGGATTTTACCCCCGAGGAGATCCTCTACATCCTGGACGTGGCCGCAGACTTCAAGGCGCGCCACCGCCGCCGCGAGCCCCACGACATGTTGCGCGGTCGAACGGTGGCCATGATCTTCGAAAAGCCTTCCACCCGCACCCGCACTTCCTTCCAGGCGGCCTGCAGCCACCTGGGCATCGACAGCTTCTACATGCAGCCGGGCGAACTCCAGATCAGCCGCGGCGAACCGATCCGCGATACTGCCCGCGTGATCGACCGCTATTGTGACGCCCTGGTCATCCGTACGTTCGGCCAGGAAATCGTGGAAGAGTTCGCCCACTGGATGAAAGCCCCGGTGATCAACGCCCTTACCGACCTCACCCACCCTTGCCAGGGGCTTGCGGACCTCTTGACCATTCGCGAGAAAAAAGGCAAACTCCAGGGGCTAAAGGTCTGCTATGCGGGTGACGTCTGGAACGTCTGCCATACTCTGATGGTCTGCGGGAGCCTCCTTGGTTTCGACGTTACTGTGGCCGCACCCCCAGGCTACCCGCCAGCCGAGCGCATCCGCTCCTTCGTGGCTCAGGCGGCCGCCCACAGCGGCGCAACCATCCGCGTGGTCCACGACCTGGACGAGGCCATCCGGGATGCCGACGTCGTCTACGCGAACACCTGGCACTCCATGGGCGGGCCGGAAAAGTCCAAAGAGCAGCGGATCAAAGATTTCGCCCCCTACCAGATCAACGCCCAGAAGATGCGCCTGGCCAAGCCCGACGCCATCTTCATGCACTGCCTCCCCGGGTACCGGGGCGAGGAGATGACCGACGAGGTCATCGAAGGCCCCCAATCCGTCGTCTTCGACCAGGCGGAAAACCGCATGCATACCGAAAAGGCCGTCCTCTACCTCACCATCGCCTGAGCCCCCACCAACTCCCGCCGCAGGGGGTTCCCCGACCCCCTGCGGCCTTTTGATTGTAACAATGTCCCAAAATGTTGCCGTTTTACAGCAATATCTTGACAAAAAGCGGCAATTGTGTTAGCATCCACGGTGGAGGTGCTGGGATGCATACGATTGGAGGACAGTGCCCGGTCTGCGGACAACGGATGGTGCTGGAGCGGCTACACTGCCTGCACTGCGGAACTGTGCTGGAGGGGAGTTTCGCCCTGAGCCCCCTCTTCGCGCTGAATGCGGACCAGCTGCGCTTTGTCGAGCTGCTCGTCAAGCATCAGGGGAACATCCAGCGGGTCGCTGAAGAACTGGGGGTCTCTTACCGCACCGCCCGTACCCGGATGGACGAGATCGCCACGGCCCTGGGCTTCGAGCTGCCCGGAGAACCCCGGCCCAGCCCCGAACGCCGGCGTGAGGTGTTGGACGCGCTCCAGGCCGGCCAGATCAGTGTCGCGGAGGCGTTGCGGATCCTGCGCGGCGAGGCGTCGTAAGGCAACCTACACCAGGAGGTCGTCTATGGCAGAAGAACGGATGCGGATCCTGCGGATGCTCGAGGCCGGCCAAATCCGCGCTGAGGAAGCAGCCCAGCTCCTGGCCGCACTGGAAAAGCCCGGGGGGTCCGAGCCCGTGCAGGGCCGCTGGCTGCGCGTGCGGGTGACAGACCGCGCAACCGGCCGCGAAAAGCTCAGCGTGAACGTGCCGCTGGGACTGGTCGATGTGGCCCTCCGTATGGGGGCCCGCTTGACTCCCCGCACGGGAAGCGTCGACCCTCAAGAGATCCTCGAGGCGATCCGCTCCGGCACCGTCGGCAAGATCGTCGAAATTGAGGATATCGAAGGGGGCGAGCACGTGGAGCTCTTTGTGGACTGAAGGGTGCCCTAAGGAGGCTTGGGATGGCAATCGAACGGTTCGAACTGGTTCCCGGAACTTCGGTGGAAATCGACGGGCACGGGGATCTCTACTTGGTCGGGAGCGATGAGCCCGTCCTCCTGGTCGAGTGCCCGGACCGCGAAGACATGCGGCACGAGGAGCAGGAAGGGAAGCTCTGCCTGCACCTGGCCGATGACGCCCGCGTGCAGGTCTGGCGTGCAACTCCAATCACGGTGCACAACCTGGACGGTGACCTCTCGATCCGTGGCCTCCGGGCACCGTGTGCTGTGGAGCATGTGGATGGGGACGTCCTCCTTTCGGAGGTCGGCGAAGTGCACCTGGGGGGCGTGGAGGGAGACGTGTCGATCGCCTCGGCCGCCCGTGTGACGGCCTCCGCCTACCTGCGCGGCGATGTCGCATTGCGCCAGATTGGGCCGGCCGAACTGCACGAGGTCACGGAAGACCTAAACGTTCAGGGCGCGGCCTCGCTCCAGGTAACCTACGTGGGCGAGGACCTTGCGGCGAGCGGCATTGCCGGCCCCGTTTCCCTGCGCCAGGTCCGTGGGGAGGCGACGCTCCGGGATATCGGCGGCCCGGTGGAAATCGGCCAGGTGGGAGACGACCTCACGGTGCGTGACCTGCAAGGCGACCTGGTCGCGGTGCGCGTGGACGGCGATGCCTCGCTCCACCTCGCCTTCCAGGAAGGCCGCCGGTACCGGGTGAGCGCCGAAGGGGACATCCTCGTCCGTTACCCCGAAGGGACCTCGGCCCGCTTTGTCCTCCAAGCGCATCGCTGGGTGCCCCCGCAAAACACCTCCTTTCAGGTGGAGGAGCAGGGAGAGGGGCACGTCGTCATCCGCGTAGGCCAGGGCGGTCCCGATGTCTACCTGGCATCCGATTCCGAGATCGTCCTGGGCTCGGCAGCCCCCGATTGGGAACACGCCTTCGAAGAGTTCACCCGACAGATGGAACGCTGGGCCGACGACCTGCGCCGGCGACTGGAACGGGCCGACTGGCAACGAGTGGGCCGGGAAGTGGAGGAAGCAACGGTACGGATTGCCCAGGTCGTGGAATCGCGGCTTCAGGAAATCGACCTGGAGCGTCTCGGGGAAGAGGTCCAGGAAGCCGCACAGAGGGCCAGATCCGTGGATTGGGAAAAGATCGGCAAGAAGGTCGAGCGCGCTGCCCGACAGAGCGCGGAATGGGTGCAGGCAAGCTTGCGTCGGCTGCAGGAACGGCTCCAGCAGCAGCCCCCCCAACCGGCGGCCGAGCCTTCGCCCCAGCCGTCCGAGAGCGCGGCGCGTAACGAGGAACGCATGGCCATCCTGCGGATGCTCGAAGAGGGCCGGCTGACGGCAGAGGAAGCTGCCGCTCTCCTCGACGCTCTGGAACGGTAACCCTATGCCGGGGACAGCCATGGAGGTTATCCCGCTCGGTCCAGGGGAACCCGGGATCGAGACGCTGTTGGAAGACTACCGCCGGCGTGCCGGCCTCCCCGAGGTGCTTGTGTTAAGCGCCCTGACGGAGGCGCTTACTTCGCGGCAGGCCCGGGTTTTGGTCGCGGTCGAGGGCGACGCGCCCGTCGGCGTGGTCGTGTTCAGCCGCCAAGAGCAGGAGGGGCGCATCCACCTCCTCTACGCCCTTCCAATCCACCCGGCGGCGCTGCCCCTGCTCCTGGAACACGCGGAAGCGGAACTCGCCCGTTCCGGGGCATTGCGCACGCTCAGCGCAACCCTCCCGCTCCTTCCCGAGACCAACCTGGAAGCGGTTTTCCGGGCCCGGGGTTACCGGGTTGGCGTTCGCGCCCGCATGTGTCTGACGCTAGCCGGACAGGCACTGGCCCCAGAGCCCCCGCCTGGCTACCGCCTGATCCCCTGGGAAGCAGGGCATCAGGAGGAGGCCGTGGCCCTCCTGGCCCAGGCACGCACCGACGCATGGCTCTACCCCGAATTCTCGGGCCGTGCAGGTGCTCGCCGGCTCCTGGAAGGCGCCGTCTCTGGGCGCTTTGGGCGCTTCGAAGCGCGCCTCTCCACGATGGCGCTCGCTGGCGAAAGATTGGTTGGCCTCTCCCTGGCTCTGTGGCATCCAGTCCTGCCCCAGGAGGGCTTCTTGCTGGACCTCTATGTCGCCCCACCCCACCGCCGCCTCGGGTTGGGACGCGCCCTGGTACTGGCCACCGCAGAGGCCTTCCGGGAAGCCGGCGCGGCCCGCCTGGGCCTCTCGGTGACCCTGAGCAATCTCCCCGCAGTGCGCCTGTACCAAAGCCTGGGGTTCCAGGTCGAGCACCGGTTCGCGGTCTTTCGACGCGACCTTGCCTCAACCTCCGCCCGCCCGAGGCGCCGCCCGTAAAGCTTGCCCGGACAGGGCCACACTAGGAAGGGATCCCTCGCGCAGAATGTGGTCCCTATGGCGAGCCAACGGTTGCACGTTCAGGGAGTAGGGCTCGGGGAGGGCAACCGGGTCGGCGTCGGGGAAGGGCCTGGGGTTGGGGTTTCCGTCGGCAGGGGGGTCTCCGAAGGCGTCGGAGACGGGGTCGGGGTAGGCGTCGGAAACGGCGTGCGGGTGGGCGTTGGGGTGGGCGTTGGGGTGGCCGGGCGCACGATGACCACGTGCACGGTCACTGGACCCTCGGGAGTCACCTCTACCTCCGGCGGGACGGAAAAGGTAGCCGGAAGATCGTACTCGCCCGCATCCAGCCCGGCAATATCGACCACCGCCCACAGGTCGCTCAGCGAGAGGCGCTCGAGGAGCTCGAGCGGCGCGCGGAGGACCACGCTGAGCCAACGCGGCTCCCAGGTCGCCTGGAGCGGCTCCAGGAGGCCCGTCAGCCGCACCGGAATCGCGATGCGTAGCACCGGCTCGATCGCTTCCACGTCCACGATCACGGTCACCTGGGAGGGCGACTGGATGAGGGAGACATTGGCCGGGAGATCCAGGCTCACGGTCGTCGTAAAATCGCGCTGGATCCCCTCCACGGAAACAGGCATCGTTTCCAGGAAGCGCACGCGGGCAAGGACGTTGGGGTCGCCGCTGAAGATGGTGACCGTGTCCGGAACGACGCGCAAGGAGCGAATGTAATAACCGGGTGCCGGATAGCCGCTGGTGCGAGGGATCACGGAGACGGCCAGATGCCCGCCCTGTAGGGAGATCGGCACGTCCACCGCTACCTCGGCCGGCACGACCTGTACGCCCGCGACCTTCTTTCCCGCTGCATCCACGGCGATTGGCTGAACCGGAGCATCCTGAAGGGAGGCCACGCGGCCTCCCAGGTCCACGCGTGCCTGGATCCCGGCAACCAGCTGGACTCGGCTTTCCGGCCCCTGGACGAGCGCCTGGGCGGGGTCAACGCGCGGGGTCCCCACGACATAGGGAAGGCCCGGCTGCCCTACCAGCACCACCTCTATAGGAAAGATTCTTTGTGCCCGCCGTTCGATATGCACGGTCACCGTGGTGGGATCGGCTCGCCAGCTCCGCACGGTGCGCGGCGCATCCAGCTGCACCGCAAGTTGATAGACCCCTGCCTCGGCGATCTGGGCCAGGTTCACGTACGGATGCAGGTCGCCGGCCGTCAGATGCTCCTCCTGGGGGACGCGCAGGATCAGCGACACCGTGCCCAGCGAGGTCAGCGGAAGCCCTTGGGCGTCGGTGAGCACCAACTCCTCCCGGAGCCCCCGTACCTCCAGCACTAGCTCCTTGAACGTGGTGGCGATGAGCGGGTTCTGGTTGCCCGTCACATAGGCCCACACGACCAGGGCCAACCCGAGCGCGCCCAGGAAACGAAAGAGGTGGCTCCAGGTGGGACGGATCTGTCCCAACAGCCTCTTCACCGCCCTCTCCTCCCCGGATTGCTGCGCACCTCATCCAGCCGTAGCAGTGCCTCAAGCAGACCGACGAGCCGCGTGCGGTCCAGCCAGCGCACCATGCGCCCACGCTGGGCCACCGAAATCGCGCCCGTCTCCTCGGAGACAACAATGGCGATGGCATCGGTCTGTTCGCTGATGCCGATGGCCGCTCGATGGCGGGTTCCATACTGGTAACTGTCCAGCACGTCCTCGCTCAGCGGCAGGACGCAGCCAGCCGCGAGGATACGGTTGCGCCGGATGAGTACCGCCCCATCGTGCAGCGGGGCGTTGCTGTAGAAAAGGTTGTGCAGCAAGCGCGCGGAAACCCGGGCATCCAGACGAACGCCGCGTTCCGCGTATTCGTCCAGGCGGATGGCGCGCTCAAGCACAATGAGCGCTCCTAGCCGCTCACGGGACATTTCGCTGCAGGCGGTGGCGATCTCTTCCACCGTGTGCCGCATCTCCTGGGCTGCAGACGGCGTCCAGGGCCGCTTCGACCAGGGGCCGCTCTGCCCCAGGTTCTCCAGGGCGCGGCGCAACTCGGGCTGGAAAAGGACCGGGATCGTGACGAGCAATGCCGGCAAGGCACTGTCCAGCAGCCAGCCCAGGGCGGGCAGGTCGAGCACCGAGCGGATCAGCAGGACCAGCAGGAGCACGATCGCCAAGCCGCGCAATAGCGGTACAGCCCGCGTTCCCTGAAGGAGGGTCAGGATGGCGTAGAAGAGCAACGCAACGAGCAGGATATCCAGCAGGCTGCGCCAATCGAACCGAGAGAAGATCCAAAGCAGCTGCGACATCGCTTCGTCCCCGCCGGAGGCCCGTGGCCCTACCCGCCGGCTTGATCCGAAACCGCCCGGAGCTCCTCCTCCTGAAGGCGCGCGGCGACCTCCGCATCCTCCGGCTCCAGGCGGGCCAGGCGGCGGTAGATGCGCACGGCCTGACCGTGTTCGCCGAGCGCGGCCAGCAGTCCGCCTAGCTCGCGGAGGGCCCACCGGTCCTCGGGGTCCAGGGCGAGCACTTGATGCAGCGCGGCCAGGGAGGTTTCGGTCTCCTTCCGTTGCAGTGCGATGCGCGCGATCGTGCGCTGTTCCTCCAGGGCATCCGCCAGGCGGCCGGCCAGGATATGCAGGTTGACCAACTGTTGCCGTGCAGCAATGTCGTGCGGGGCCAGCTGCACGATGCGGCCGTACATCTGGTAAGCGCGGTCCTGACGCCCCATCGTCCAGTAGATCTCTGCCATCTGCTGCAAGCTACGCACCGCCTCCTCGATCATCCCCTTCTTCTGTTGGAGTTCGGCCACCGTCTCCAGCTCGTTCAGCCCTCGGTCGACGTACCCGCGGCGGATGAACAGGGTCGCCAGCCGGCCGCGGACGGTCAGGTTGCTTGGGGCCAGGCGCACCATTTGCTGGAAGATCTCCAGGGCTTGGTCCAAATCGTTCATCTGCTCGTAATGGAGGGCCAGTTCGTGCAGCTCGGCCAGTGCCTGACGGAGGTTCCCCTGGCGGAAGTATAGGTCCGCCAGCGTGGTGACCGTCTCCCGGTCGAAGGGGTGGGCCGCCTTGGCCCGTCTGAGGACGGCAATGGCTTCGTCAACCCAACCCGCTTTGGTATGGGCCTCCGCCAGCCAGTGGTAAAAGGAAAGTGACGTGGGAATGGCACGGGGGCCGGCCAGGGGCGCCGCAGGTGCCTGCGGAGTAAGCACTTCGGCCCATTCCAGCCCCTTTTGCAACGTCCGGATGGCCTCTTCGATCTGACCAAGCGCCAGATATGCCTCCGCCATCGCTCGGCAGAGGCGGAGCTGGAGAGGATCCCTGGGCTCGTCGCCAAGGCGCTGGCTCGCCCGCTGAAAGCTCTCCAACGCTTCCGCGATGCGTCCGGCCTGGCGCTGGAGCAACCCCATGACGTAGTACAATAGGGGCATCTCCTGGATGAGGAGGGCCTCCTTATACTCCCTTTCCATTGTACGGCCGGCCTGCTCATCCTCTTCCGCGCGCCTGAGCACCGCCTCGAGCGAGTCCCAGAAGGACTCCTCATCCCGCAACCAGGCCAGCGCGATGTTGATCCGGGCCAGGCCGATCGGATCCCGCGGATCCATCTGCACTGCCCGCCGCAACTCGCTCACCGCTGCTTCCGGACGCCCCAGCTTGAGCAGGAACAGCCCATACTCCAGGTACACCTCGCGGCTCTCCGGGGCACGGGCTCGCACCTCCCGAAAGGTCTCGATCGCCCGCGTCGTCTGCCCCAGACGGAAATAGGTCTGGGCCACCTGGATCAACTCGCGCACGCCTTCCTCCTGGCGGCCCAGATCGAGCAATAGGTCGGCCAGTTGGCTCCGGCTCGAGATGTCGTCAGGAGAAAGGGAGAGGAGGGCACGGTATGCTTCGACCGCCTGCTCTTTTTCTCCCCGAGCAAGGTAGGTCTGGATCAGGGCCTGGTACTTGGCTGCCGCCATTTCCGGCCGGTCCTGGCGCTCGTAGATCTCCGCCAAGCGCAGGTGGATCGGGAGGTACTCCGGTGCCCGCTCGATCACCTTGCAGCAGACGTCGATCGCCGCATAGAACAGGCCCCGCTCCAGGTAGACCCGGCTCGCTTCCACCAGCTCGCGCAGCTCTTCCTCAAGCCCGCTTGTGTCCAGCTCTCGAACCGGTAGCTGAAGCGGTGCCGGCGGCGCGATCGAAAGTGCCTCCTCGAGGGGCCGAAGCGAGGGCTGGCTTTCCACCCGGGAAAGTGCGCTGGGGCGCAGGAAATCGGTGATCGAGCGCAGGCCCCCCTCGCTTGGGCTGGGGACGGCACTTTCCGGGCGCCCACCCGCCTGGGACGGTCCAGTAGACGCCTCCTCCTGGATTGCGGAAAGCATCCCGGTGCCCAGCTGACGAAGCCTCGCGAACATGCTCTTTTCGGTGAGCTCCTCAGCCCGCTTGCGGAACGCCTCTACCTGCTGCGGATGCCAGCGCTTCCCTTGAAGGAAGCCGGCCAGGGTCGCATAGAGCGACGCCGCACGCGCCAGGTCCCCCCGGCGCTCGTGTACATCGGCGGCGGCCTGGTACATCTGAATGAGGTCATCGATGGCTTCCCGGCCGATTGCCTGCAGGTCAACCAGGTGGAGCGCCTGCTCGAATTCCTGTGCCGCCGCCTCCAGCTGCTCCAGATCGCGGTAGATTTCCCCCAGAGCATAATGGCTGGAGAGGGCGTATTCTTCGTCCTTTGCGGCCATCTGGAAGAGCTCGATGGCCTGCTCCAAGCGCCCCGCTTCCTTATAGAGGGATGCCAAACTGTAACAGACATCTGCCCGACGCATGCCGGACTGCACGGCCCGCTCGTACAGGCGGAGTGCACCTTCCAGATCGCCTTTTTCCTGTCGCTCCGAGGCCTCGCGGATCCAAGCCTCCAATTGGTACTGACTGACCACCACACTCGGCCCTGCTTCCTCCTCCCCGCGTTCGCGGCGAGCGGCCATCTCCTGCCGCAGGCGAAAAAGGAGCTCGCGTGCCTGACGATGCTCCGGCGCCACCTGGAGTGCCTCCTCACAGACTGCCATGGCCTCACCAAGGCGTCTCTCCTGGAAGAGGATACGCACCCGCTCCACCATGGCTTGAGCCGCAGATAGAGTATCCCCTGCCTCCCGGTACAGGCGGGCCAGTCGGGCGAGGGTCTCTTCGTCCTGGGGAAAAAGTTCACACACTCGTTGCAAAGCGGCGATCGCCTGTGGGCGCTTGCGGTGCATCACATAAAGGTCGCTCAGCCGGAGGTAGACCTCACGGGCCTGGGCCCGGTCCTTGACCTCCAGGTAGGCATCGCCCAGCCGCTCCAGGATCACCGGGTCGTCGGGCCGCTCCCGGTGCAGCTGCTCGTAGATCTGCAGGGCCTCCTGCCAGCGCTCAAGTCCGGCGTAAGCAGCAGCGGTCCCCAATCGGGCATCCAGGTCGTCTGGGAATTCGGCCGTGGCCCGCTGGTACTCGCGCAGCGCCTCGGCCCAATCCTTGTTCCAGGCGTACGCCTGTGCCCGCTTCATTGCGGCGTTGTAGATGCCTCGATTCCCGGCCATCCTCGCTCCTCCTGGCCAACGGGGACCCCCCTTGCCCACAGCAGGGAGGAATCGCGCGGGGATCGTCCGCTCACCACCCCAGCAGTTCCACCATCAGGGCCTTCTGGACATGGAGGCGGTTTTCTGCCTGGTCGAGCACGACGGAATGGGGTCCATCGATCACGTCATCGGTGATCTCTTCCCCCCGGTGCGCGGGAAGGCAATGCTCAACGATCACATCCGGACGGGCCACGGCCACGAGCTGCGCATTCACCTGGTAAGGGGCAAAGACCCGTCTCCGCTCCTCGGCCTCTGCTTCCTGGCCCATGCTGGCCCACACATCCGTGTAAAGGACATCGGCCTCGCGCGCTGCCTCGCGGGGATCATGCACAATCTCCACCGCGCTTCCACTTCGCGAAGCCAGCTCTCGCGCCCGGGCAGTGATCTCGGGCTTCGGTTCGTATCCCGGCGGACAGCCAACCCAAATATCCACGCCCAACGTGGCGCAGATCAACATCAGGCTGTGACAGACATTGTTTCCATCCCCGACAAACGCCAGCTTTAACCCCTCGAAACGGCCCTTGTGTTCCCAAACCGTGAATAGGTCGGCCAGCGCCTGACAGGGGTGCTCCAGGTCGGAAAGGCCATTGATAACCGGGACGGAGGCGTGCTCGGCCAGATCCAGCACCGTCTGGTGGGCAAAGGTGCGCGCCATGATGAGCTCAGCCCAGCGGGAAAGGTTGCGGGCCACATCGGGCACCGATTCCCGCACCCCCAGGCGGATATCGTTCGGCCCCAGGTAGACCGCATGCCCACCCAGGTGGGCCATACCGGCTTCGAAGGTGTAGCGGGTGCGGAGCGAAGGCTTCTCGAAGATCATGGCCAGCGTCTTCCCGGCCAGGAGGGGTCGGTTGCCCCCCTCCTTCCACTCGCGCTTCAACGCCCGAGCCCGTTCCAGGAGAGCCAAGATCTCTTCCCGCCGGAGGTCGGCAATGCTGACGAGGTCGCGTCCCTTGAGCATGGGCCTCTTCTCCTTGTCCGCTCTTGCGCTGCGAGAAAGGTGCAACGACCCGCTCCCTTGCGGGAGCGGTTCCAGTATACTACACAAGGGGATTTCCCGCAAACCGGTGTCCCGTTATGTAAGGCGCGCCGGGCTGCGCGGGGCAAAAAAGATGCACTCCGGGAGCCTGGCACCCCCGGAGTGCGAAACGGCCAACCCTAGACCCAGCCGCGTAGCTTGCAGGCTTCGGCAACGCGGCGGATCGCGACCATATAGGCAGCCAGGCGGTTGTGTACCTTGTACTGTTGAGCCGTCTCATGCACCGCGTGGAACGCGGCGGTCATCTTGGCATCCAGCTTGGCGTGCACCTCTTCCTCGGTCCAGTAGTAATCGTAAGCGTTTTGGACCTGCTCGAAGTAAGAGACGGTCACGCCGCCGGCATTGCAGAGAAAGTCCGGGATGACATACACGCCGTTCTGGTACAGGATCCGGTCCGCTTCCGGAGTCGTCGGTCCGTTGGCCAGCTCGGCCACGATGCGTGCCTGGATGCAGGGGGCGTTCTCGGCAGTGATCGCGTTCTCCATAGCGGCGGGGAAAAGGACAACCACCGGCAGCTCCAGCAGTTCTTCGTTGCTGATCGTCTTTGCCCCCGGGAAGCCTACCACCGATCCGGTCGCTTCCTTATGGGCCACACAGGCCGCATAATCCAGCCCGTCTGGGTTGTAGATGCCACCCCGGGAATCGCTGACCGCCACCACCTTCAGCCCCAGGATCTCCACGCCCAACTTATGGGCGAACTGGCCGGCGTTGCCGTAGCCCTGGATGGCAGCCGTAGCGCCCCGCAGGTCGATCCCCAGCACCTTGGCTGCTTCGCGGGTGCAGTAGATCCCGCCGCGCGCGGTGGCATCCCCACGGCCGGCCGAGCCGCCCAGGGGAATCGGCTTGCCCGTGATCACGCCCGGGGCGTTGTAGCCCTTGATGATGCTGTACTCGTCCATCATCCAGGCCATGACCTGGGGGTTGGTGTAGACGTCCGGGGCCGGGACGTCGATCTCCGGGCCGATATAGTGGGCGATCGCGCGGATGTACGCCCGGCTGACGCGCTCCAGCTCCGTCTGGGAAAGCTCCTTGGGGTTGCACACGACCCCGCCCTTGCCGCCGCCCAGCGGGATATCCACGACCGCTGTCTTCCAGGTCATCCAGGCAGCCAGGGCCCGCACGGTGTCGATGGTTTCCGCGGGGTGGAAGCGCAGGCCACCCTTGGTTGGCCCGCGGGCATCGTTGTACTGCACCCGGAAACCCTTGAACACCCGCACGCTTCCATCGTCCATGCGCACGGGAAAGGTCACATGGAATTCGCGCATGGGTTCGCGCAGAAGGGCCCGCGTGGCTGCATCGAGCCCGAGCAGTTCCGCCGCCTCGTCGAACTGCCGCTGCGCAATTTTGAAGGGGTTCAACTCCTGCTCCATCGGCTTCCTCCTCCTTAAGGTCTTCCGCCCTCGTTGGCGCGTGCATTCTACCATGCGCCCATAACGCTGTCAAATTGCGAAATGGGCCACAAAGCCACAGTTCCATCCCGTGGAGCCTGAAAGCCCTCCGTTGGAACGGTCGAGGATCTCCACTCCCTCCCCTATCCCCACTCAGGCCCGCCCCCGCAAGCGGGCGAAGAAGCGCGGGATGTCGCGGTTCTCCCACACGACAAGCAACGGCACCGCGTTGAACAGGGAGGAGTAGGTCCCGCTGGCCAGCCCCACGAACATGACCAGGATGAACTGCTTGATCGTGGCTCCCCCGAAGAGGAGGATGGCGACCATGATGAACATCGCATTCAATTGGGTGGCCAGCGAGCGGTGGAGCGTCTGCGTTAAGCTGTGGTCGACGACCTGCTCGAAGGGAAGACCGCGCATCCGGGGCGTATTCTCGCGGATGCGGTCGTAGACGACGATCGTGTCCTGCACCGAAAACCCGATCACGGTGAGCAAAGCGGAGAGGAACAGGGTATCCGCCTCCCACCCCAGCAGCAGGCCGGCCAGCGAAAAGAGCCCGACCGTGACCAGGATGTCGTGCACCATGGCGATGATCGCGCACAACCCGTAGCGGAACGGGTGGGGCACTTTGCGGAAGGCAAAGGTGATGAACCCCAAGATGACCACCGCCGCCGCAAGCACCGCATACAGAGCGTTGCGCGTCACTACCCGGCTGATCGAAGGGCCGACGGAATCGAAGCGCCGCTCGCGCACCGGGCCGAGCTCCTTGCCCAGCGCCGCGATCACCCGATCTTTCCTTGCCGCATCCATGACCTGGGAACGCACGATGGCGATGCGATCGCCGGCGGAAAGCTGTACCGAGGCGACCTCCAGCCCCTGCTCCAGGAAGACCCGCCGTACCTCCCCCGCCTGAACCGGGCGCTCGAACTCCACCTCCACATACGAGCCGCTGGTAAAGTCGATGCTCAGGCGCACAGGAGTCCCATACCGGGCCGTGGAGATCCCCATAGCGACCAGCCCCGGCACGATGATCAGCGCCGAGAGGGCAAAGTAGAGGTAGCGTCGACGAATCAATCGCAGCACCTGGTGCCTCCTTCCGCTCCTAGCGTGTTTCTACGGCTACGCCCAGGAGCAGGCGGCTGCCCCGCTCCATCCACGAACCCACGGTATGGTAAAGCAGCCGCAGGAAGGTCCGTGTGACCGTGATGGCACTGAACATGCTCACGATCACCCCGAAGAAAAGGGTAATGGCAAAGCCCTTCACGATGCTGGCACCCAAGGAGGAACCAAACGCATAGAGGATCGCGCAGGTGAGCAGGGTGGAAAGGTTCGAGTCCCAGATCGACGTCCAGGCCCGGTCGAACCCCGCCTCGATCCCGGTGCGCAGCGATTTCCCGGCCCGCAGTTCCTCCTTCATGCGCTCGAAGATCAGGATGTTCGCATCCACCGCCATCCCAATGGAAAGGAGCAGGCCGGCGATGCCCGGCAACGTCAGCGTCACCGGGATCAGCCGGTAAAGGGCAAAGATGAGCAGCGTATAGATGCACAGGGCTACGCTGGCCACCACACCGGGCAAACGGTAGTAAAGCGTCATGAAGACGAGCACGGTGCACAGCCCGATGATCCCCGCGATGACGCTGCGGTTCACCGAATCCTGCCCTAGGGTCGGCCCTACGGTGCGGTTTTCCACAACCTCGAGCTCGACTGGGAGCGCGCCATAGCGCAGCAGGGTCGCGATGCGCTGCGCCTCGCGGCGGTCGATGCCCTCGCCCCGGATGGAAGCCTTGCCGTTCGTGATCGGCTCCTGCACGATCGGGCAGGAGATCACCTTCTTGTCCAGGACGATGGCCAGCGGCTGGTTCACGTGGGCGCTCGTCCATTCGGCAAAGATGCGCGTCCCCTCCGCGTTAAACCCCAGGGCGACGATCGGCTCTTGGGTCGTGGGGTCGCTATCCGCGCGGATCTCGCGCGAATCGAGGTCGGCGCCGGTAAGTACGGTGCGGTAAATGCGGGTCCCGGTGATCGCAGCGACCTGTTCCGCGCTCAGGCCATGGGTCGTTGTAATGCGCATCCCTTCGGGCAGGATCTCCCCGTTCGTATCCACGAACTCCAGGAAGCCGGTGCGCTGCATCGCCGCCAGCGCTTCCTGCGGGTCAAAGACTCCTGGGAGCTCGACGACCAGCCGCCGTTCCCCCTGGCGCTGTACCACCGCCTCGTAGCCGACCATCGGGTTCACCCGATCGCTGATGATGTTGCGCGCCGTTTCCATGTTCTGGGGGTTGACCACCGAGGCATCCCCCCGCGCTTCCAGGATCACCTGCATCCCACCCTGCAGGTCCAAGCCCAGGCGCAGCGCGGTCGAGCGGATGGCCCGGGCCCGCGCCTGTGCCTCGGCGATCTGATCCGGGGTCGCGTTCTCGGGCGGCGCCGGTACCGGGCGCCAAAACGCGATCGCCGGCTGGGCCAAATTCAGCCAGAGCGACAGCCCTACCAGGAGCAGGATCAGCCACAGGTAGATCCAGTCTCGTCGTTGCACCGTGTCCTCCGAAAGTCCGCCCTCCTGGGGGCAGAGCAAGCGGCCGCATTATACTACGCGTGACCGCGCTTGACAAACCACCTTCCCTGGCATAAGATGTTTTTGGGGTCGTGCTAGACGGGGAGCTAGCGGTGCCCTGTAACCCGCAATCCGCTATAGCGGGGTTGAATTCCCAACCGAGGCCGGGCCTTGTGGGACTGTTCGCGTTATGTGGCGTTGAGGGCTGGGTCCTGTGCGGCAGAGCGCTGTGAACCCCGCCAGGTCCGGAAGGAAGCAACGGTAAGCAGCTCCCTCTGGGTGCCACAGGGGAGCCTGGCCGGAGCTGGCAGGCGCGGATAAGCCGGAAGGTACCGGTCGGAGGCGGGTGCACGACCCCTTCTTATTTCCACCGCGTGAGGATGGTTTCCCGCTGGAACAGGGCGACGGCAAAGAACCACACCACCCCGTCGAGCAGGGCCAAGAGAAAAGCCCCGACGACAAAGACCGTCGCGGTAAGCGCCAACCGCCCCAGGAACATCGGGATGAAGATCAGCATCAACGGCAACACGACAAAGCCGCCGATCTGCTGCGCTGTGCGGGTGTCGTTCACCCGCGAGGAGACGAGGATGCCGATCCCCACGGCCAACATGGCCATCAGGGGGGATAGAAGCCCGATGCCGAGCAGCCAGTCCACGCTCCACAGCACGCGCACGACCGCCTGGCTCGTAACCAGGCCGGCCAGCCCGGCGTAGAGCACGTAACAAAGCCAGGTCACCGCCACGGCCGGCCCAGCCGCAGCCAGCCCTTTTCCCACCAGTAGCTCGGTCACCCGAATCGGGGTCGCCAAAAGCGGCTCCAGGCTCTTGCTCACCTTCTCGCTGACGATGCTGTCCGTGGCCATCACCATGGGGAGCATCAACGGAAGGATGAGGAAGATGATGAGGTAAATGCTCGCCATCCCTACCCGTATCACATCCTGAGGATCGCCCAGGTGGAAACGCGCCTGGTAAAGGAGGAACGGGCCCAGGTCGTTCGCATCGACCTCTTCTGTTGGCAAGCGCCCCATGAAGTACAGGTTCACCAACGGCAGGATCGTGAACAGAAGCGGCATGAAGACGAGTGTGAAGAACACCAACCGGTTGCGGAAGGCATCGGCCCACTCTTTCCACACGATCGCGCGCACCCGCATCCAGTTCATCGCTCCGCCTCCCCTTGACGCACCAGATCCAGGTAAACCTCCTCCAGGGAGTGCTCCTCCTCCCGGATGAACTGGATTTCTGCCCCCAGCTCCACCAGCCGACGCACCAGGGCAGGGTTCATCCCTTCCGGGTCGTCCAGACGCACCTGGAGCTCTTGTCCCTGGAGCTGTACATCCCGCACAAAGGGCAGAGCGCGCACCGCCTCCAGGTACTCCGGCCGCACCTGGCGCAGCTGGACTCGGATGGCCCGCCCGTAGAGCGCTTGCCGCAGGCGCTCCGGCGCATCCACGCGGATAAGCCGCTGCTTCAGCACCGCGATGCGGTCACAGAGCCGGTCCGCTTCGGCCAGGTTGTGGGTGCACAGGACGATCGTCCGTCCCTCGCCGCGCAACTGCTCGATGAAGGCATGCACCAGCTGCGCGCCTTCGGGGTCCAAAGACGCTGTCGGTTCATCCAGGAAGAGCACTTCCGGCTCGTGCAACATGGCCCGCGCGATGGCCAGCTTCTGCTTCATCCCCTTGGAAAGCGTACCCGCCGGGTCGCGCCGGCGCTCCCAGAGCCCGAGCAGGCGCAGGTAGCGCTCCACCCGCGCGCCCACCTCCCGCTCTGGGATACCGTACAGCCGGGCATAGAGCTCCAAATTGAACTGCACCGAAAGCCGTTCGTAAAGCCCCGGGATCTCGGTCAGGATGCCCACATGGCGGCGGATCTCGTCGTCCGCTTCCCCCAGGCGAAAGCCGCACACGGTGGCGGTTCCGGAGGAGGGAGCGATGAGGGCGGTCAGCATACGCACCGTGGTAGTCTTGCCTGCGCCGTTGGGCCCCAGGAGCCCCAGCACCTCTCCGCGCCGCACCTCCAGGTCCAGCGCCTCAACCGCCGTCCGGCCGTCGAAGCGCCGGGTGAGTTTTTCCGCTACAATGACCGCGTTATCGCCCACAGCTCACCACCAGGCCAAAGCTCGCCCGCCCCAGCCTTTCCACCGCCACGACCTGCCCCCCGGCTCGCTGGAAGAGGGCACCCAGATCCTCGGCGGACCGCATGTGGCTCGTCAGGCCCAGCAGGCGCTCGGCCAGCGCGACCAGCCTGACCACCGGATGCCGGATGTCCGGCTCTACCACGACCACCCGCCCGCCCGGTTGCACGACGCGCAGCATCTCGCGCACTGCCGCTTCCTGCCCGGCAAAGTGGTGGAAAGCGTCCACTGCCAGCACGGCGTCAAAGACACCAGAAGCAAAAGGAAGCGCCTCCGCCCGGCCCTGACAGGAAAGGAGCCCCTTGTCGCGCGCCCGGCGCGCCATCGGGGCCGAAAGATCGCAAACGGTCACGCTCCTTCCCGCCAACACCTGGCCCACCCGCCCAGTACCGCCTCCCAGGTCGAGCACGCGCCCCCCAGGAGCGGTTCGAAGCAGCCCAAGCAAAGGGGCCGGATCGGGGGGACGGGCAACGTGGTCGTAGAGGCGGGCGATGCGGTCGAAGAAAAAGGCCATCGGAGCCCTAGTAAAAGACCTGGGCCAGGCGGATCAGCTCCGGATCGACCGGCTTGATGCCGCTTGCGGCTACCTCCAGCGGAACTTCGACGATATGGTTCCCCTGGATGGCCACCATGCGCCCGAAGCGGCCGGCCTGCACCATATCCGCAGCGCGAACGCCGAACCGGGTGGCCAGGACGCGGTCAAAAACGGTTGGGGAACCGCCCCGCTGCAGGTGGCCCAATACCACGTGCCGCGTTTCCATCCCGGTGCGCTCGCCGATCATCTGGGCGATCGTCTCCGCGACGCACCGCCGGTCGAGCCGCACATGGCCAAAGGCATCCCGCTCGCAGATCGCCTCCTTGTTGGCCAGTTCCGGCATGACTACCCCCTCCGCGACAACGATGATGGAAAAGTTCTTCCCGCGCTGCCGCCGCCGCTCCAGGGAAGCGATCACCTCATCGAGCGTGTGCGGTTCTTCCGGGATCAAGATAAAGTCCGCGCCGCCGGCCAGCCCCCCCATGATGGCGACCCACCCCGTGTCCCGCCCCATCACCTCGACCACGATCACCCGGTGGTGGCTTTCCGCCGTGGTGTGCAGCCGGTCCAGCGCCTCAACCACAATGCTCACCGCGCTGTCGAAGCCGATGCAGTAGTCGGTCCCCACGACGTCGTTGTCCATGGTCTTCGGGATGCCTACGACGTGGACGCCCCGCTGGGACAGGCGGTGCGCCACTCCCAGCGTGTCGTCGCCGCCGATCGCCACCAGCGCCTCGATCCCGTGCCGTTCCAGGTTGCGCTGTACCTGGTCCATCATCGCTTCGCTCTTGGCCGGGTTGGTGCGCGAGGTCCCCAGCTTCGTGCCCCCGACATGCAAGATTCCCGAGACAAACTGCAGGTCGAGCGGAATGAGTTCGCCGCCGTCCAGCAGGCCGGCCCATCCATTGCGGATCCCCCAAACTTCAAAGCCGTGCTGCAATGACCGGCGTACGACCGCCCGGATGGCCGGGTTCAGCCCAGGACAGTCTCCCCCGCCAGTCAGCACGCCTACGCGCATTTCCCACCTCCGCCAAGCTATACCGGCATTCAGCCTCGCGCCAACCGACTCATTTCATGGGATTATATCTTTGGCAACATCCGCTGTCAAAATCCGGCCGTTCGGCGGGCACCCAGAAGCCGTCAGCTGTTGCAACCAACCTGGCGGTCTTCAGAAAGCGCTGCGCTGCTCCTAGCAGCCACGGAGCGAACCTCCTGGCGCCAAGAAAGATGGCAGGGCTTATGCGGTTTTGGCCCTGCCTTGACGGATCTTTCCCCTTTCGATATAATAAAACACAGATTAGACCCTGGTCTTGCGACATTTCCGCTGCCACGGTATGGATGAGAGGACAAGGAGGTGAGGTCAGCCAAGAGGGTTACTGCCCAGTGCTTCAGGCGGTTAGACCAAGGAGGAGAAAACCCATGTCTAGCAAACGTGCTGTGCTCAGTGCGTGGTTCGTACTCGTGCTGGTCGGAAGCCTGGTCGTGGCATGTGGCCAGCCGAAGCAACAAGACCTCCTGGATCAGGTACGGGCTGCGGGCAAGATCCGGGTATCGACCGACCCCAACTACGCTCCCCAGAGCTTCCTCAACGACAAGGGCGAACTGGACGGCTTTGACGTCGACGTGGCCAAGGAGGTCGCCAAGCGCCTGGGCGTCCAGGTAGAGTTCGTGACCCCGGACTGGGACACGATCACCGCGGGCAACTGGGGTGGCCGTTGGGACTTGAGCATCGGCTCGATGACCATCACCGAGGACCGCATGGCCGTCCTTTGGTTCACCGAGCCCTACTATTACACCCCGGCCGCCTTCGCCGTGCATAAGGACAATACCTCCATCCCCGATGTGTCCGCGCTCTCGGGCAAGCGGGTTGGCGTAGGCACGGCCACAACCTACGAAATGTACCTCCAGGGGACGCTCAAGATCGTGGGCGAAAAGCCGGTGTACGATCCGCCGTCCGGGGTTAAGATCGTCCCCTACAGCACGGATGCCGAAGCGATCCAGGACCTCGCGCTGGGCGATGGGGTGCGCCTGGATGCGGTGATGTCGGCCTTGCCAACGCTCCAGGAAGCGATCAACCGTGGCGTGCCGATCAAGATCATCGGCAAGCCGGCCTACTACGAACCGCTGGCCTTCGCCCTGGACAAGAGCCGCGGGCCTTCGGACAAGATGATCGCCAAGCTGAACGAGATCATCCGTGCTATGCACGAGGACGGCACCCTGACTCGCCTGTCGCTCAAGTGGTACGGCGTCGATATCACCAAAAAGCAATAGCACCAGCGCTAGCCGCGTGTTGGGCGAAGATTTCCGGAGGGGGCGGTCGGCCGGGCCGCCCCCTATCCGCCTGTTTCATAGCACCGCTTTCCGCACTGGGGCTGGGCAGCTCGGGATTGCGGTTGCTCGCTCCCCGGCACAGGAGGCTAGGATTTTGAGCGGAGCTGCTGTTTCTTCCCCTTTGGAACATCGCGGAGCCCTCCACGTCCTGTTCTTCCTCGTCGCCCTCACAAGCGTTCTGAGCCTCGCCTACGGCCTTCAAGCCTATGCCGGAGGGCCGCTCCGGCCCTATGTCGCCGATCCCGTGACCGACCTGGCGCTGACTCCCACTGGGGCCCTCAAGGTGGCGCGCTGGGACGGGACCCGCTGGACAGTCGAGAGCCCGGATGCGCTGGGCTATGCGGGCCTCTATAGCTCCTTGATGGTGGATGGCAAGGGAGTCATCCACGTCGCCTACTACGATAGCGCCGCCGGCCACCTGAAGTATGCCCGCGGGGAAACCGGAAGGTGGGACATCCAAGCGGTGGACACCGGGGAGTGGGTTGGCCCCTACGCCTCACTTTCGCTGGATGCGCAGGGCCGGCCGCACATCGCCTACTGCCAGTTCGATAACGCACGCCGCTCGTGCACCGCCCTACGGTATGCCGCCTTCGATGGCACGCGCTGGATCACAACCACCGTGGACAGCGGAAGGCAGGTCGGGGCGCACGCCTCGCTGGCCCTCGATGCGCACGGCCGGCCTTCCATCGCCTATTACGACGCCACCAGCCAGACGCTGCGGCTGGCCTCCGGATCGCCCTCCCGCTGGACGCTCGAGACCGTGGATGCCGGGCCCCAGGTGGGCGAATTCGCCTCCCTCGCCCTCGACCCCTCCGGCCAGCCCCACATCGCCTACTACGACGCCGCCCACCAGGCCCTCAAGTACGCCCACCGCCAGGGCCCGGACTGGACGCTCGAGACCGTGGATGCCGGGCCCCAGGTGGGCCAATTCGCCTCCCTCGCCCTCGACCCCTCCGGCCAGCCCCACATCGCCTACTACGACGCCGCCCACCAGGCCCTCAAGTACGCCCACCGCCAGGGCCCAGACTGGACGCTCGAGACCGTGGATGCCGGGCCCCAGGTGGGCGAATTCGCCTCCCTCGCCCTCGACCCCTTCGGCCGCCCCCACATCGCCTACTACGACGCCGCCCACCACGCCCTCAAGTACGCCCACCGCCAGGGCCCAGACTGGACCCTCGAGACCGTGGACCAGCAGGGCGACGCTGGGCAGTACGCTTCGATCGCCCTGGACGGAGGTAGCCGGCCCGTGATCGGCTATTACGATGCCGGTGGCTCGCTTCTGGCATCCGGGACCGCCGAGGGGACGGTACAGATCTGGAAGATCGACGACGAGTGGCAGAGGATCACCCTGGCCGGGGAAGACGGCGCGGTGGTCCGGGTAGGCTTCTGCTCCTCTTCGTGCGGCCTGGCCGTGCTTTCTGCCGGCCGGGACGGGACGGTTCGCCTCCGGGACGTGCGAAACGGCGACACCCTGGCCGCGTGGGAGGTGGGCAGCCCAGTGCGCGACGCGGCCCTGAGCAACGACGGGAAGCTTCTCGCCACGGTGAGCGACGATAACGTCGTGCGGCTCTGGGAAGTACCTTCGGGAAAGTTGGTGCACGAGTTCCCGGCTGAGGGCCATGAGCGCTTGGCGGTCGCCCTCAGCCCTGATAACCTCCTTCTGGCCGCCGGAGAGGGTGCCAACATCCGCATCTGGTCCACCTTTTCTGGCGATACGGTGCGCCTGCTGGCAGGCCACTGGGAGAACGAGGCCACCCGGGAAAAGTGGCTTGGGCATCGGAAGACGGTCACGGCGCTGGCCTTCAGCCCAGACGGCCGCACGTTGGTCTCGGGCGGCGCGGACACCTTACTGATCTTCTGGGACCTTGGGCTCGGGCGGGTAAACGCCACGGCGGAGGGCCACTGGGCGGCGCTCACCAAGGTGGTCTACGATCGGGATGGCGAAACCCTCCTGACGGGATGCCGGGACGCCAAAGCCCGCACGTGGCTATCGAACAGCAAGTACCTGGCCTCGTACATCGGACACCTGGGTACGGTGAGCGCCGTATCCTTCGGAGCCGAAGGCAGCCATCTGCTGACTGCGGGCACCGATGGGACGATCCGGGTGTGGGATACGAACACGAACGCCCTCAGCCGCGTCGAATGGGTACGGCCCGGGCTGTTTCCCTTCTGGAACCAGGTGCTGCGCGTGTGGCTGCTCTTGAGCGGCCTGGCCGGCCTCCTGTGCCTCTGGGGGCTTGTGCGAGGGCGCATCTGGAGCCACCACCTAGCCCTGGCGCTCTATTTGCTCGGGCCGGTGTTGGTGCTGCTTCCTCCCATCTTCGAGGTTCCCTCCTACCCGCTCCCGTGGGGGATCCGGCTGCAGGTCGGTTGGCCTTTGCTCTTCATGGCCGTGTGGTACACGGGCCTCGTGGTCTTTTTGACGCACAGCGCCATCGCGAGCCACTACGAGGCGCCATACGACCGTCCGCTGGCCGAGCAGCTGATGGCCATCCGGCGCACGCGGCAACTTCGGGAGGGGATCTTTGTCGCCGCCGTGTGGCTGGTCATCCTGGTCGTGCTCTTTTCCGTGCTTCGCCGCTTCAACCTGGACATCGCCTTTATGGCGCACTACCTCCCCTTCATCATGGCCGGCGCGGGGACCACGCTCTACGTTTCCGCGGCCTCGATCGCGTTGGCCGTGGTGCTGGCGCTGCTGGGGGCGCTGGGAAGACTTTCCCGCAACCCGATCGCCAATGGGGCCGCCGGGTTCTACGTCTCCCTGATCCGCGGGACACCGCTCCTGGTACAGGTTTTCATCTGGTACCTGGGGTTGCCCCGTCTGAACATCACCCTGCAGCCGGTACTCGCCGGGATCCTTGCCCTGGGGGTAAACTACGGAGCGTACATGACCGAGATCTTCCGGGCAGGCATCCAGGCGATCGGGAAAGGACAGCACGAGGCAGCAGCGGCCTTGGGGATGTCGGGGGCACAGACCTTCCGACGGATCGTCCTGCCACAGGCCTTCCGCATCGTCATCCCGCCGATCGGCAACGAGTTCATCGCCATGATGAAGGATTCGGCGCTCGTTTCGATCATCACCGTCTGGGAACTGACCTTCCGCGCACAGAAGATCGGCCGGCAATACTTCCGCGCAATCGAGACCTTCCTCATCGCCGCCGCTTTCTACTGGGTCCTGACGGTGATCTTCCAGTTCCTCCAGGGGAAGCTAGAGACCTATATGGCGCGTAGCGAGAGGAAATAGGCGATGGCAGAACCGGTCATCCGCGTCCGCGGGTTGCACAAATATTTCGGGCCCCTGCACGTGATCCGGGGGGTCGATCTGGACGTCGCGCCCCGCGAAGTGGTGGTGATCATCGGCCCCTCAGGCGGAGGCAAGAGCACCTTCCTGCGCTGTCTGAACTTCCTCGAGGAACCCTCGGCTGGGACGATCCAGATCGGCGACGTGAAGGTGGAAGCCGGGGAACCGGCCTCCGTGCACCGGGAGCATGTGCGGGAGATCCGGCGCAAAGTGGGGATGGTCTTCCAGCAGTTCAACCTCTTCCCCCATATGACCGCCCTGGGAAACATCATCGAGGCCCCGATGACGGTGAAGAAGATGCCCCGCGAGCAGGCGATCGCCAAGGCAGAGGAGCTGCTCGCCTGGGTCGGCCTCTCCGACAAGCGCGATGAATACCCCTCCCGCCTTTCGGGCGGACAGCAACAGCGCGTGGCCATCGCCCGGGCGTTGGCGATGGAACCAGAGATCATGCTCTTCGATGAGCCGACTTCGGCGCTAGACCCGGAGCTGATCAGCGAAGTGGTGGAGGTCATGGAGCGGCTGGCCAACGAGGGGATGACCATGGTGGTCGTCACCCACGAGCTGCACTTTGCCCGCGACGTCGCCGATCGCGTGATCCTGATGGACGGAGGGAACTGGGTGGAAGAGGGACCTCCGGAGCAGATCTTCAGCGCGCCCAGGGAGGAACGTACCCGCCAATTCCTCTCCCATATCCTGCGGGGCGAACGCACCTGATCGGGTGGGAAGATCCACGGGCCAGTCAACGCGACATTTCGCACGCGTTGTCTGACCCGCCCTTTTCGGCCCGAACTAGGCCCCTCCCAGGTAGGCCTTACGCACCATCTCGTTTTGTTGCAGGTTGCTTGCGCTGTCGTGCAGGACGATCTGCCCCGTCTGCAGCACATAGCCCCGATGGGCAATGGAGAGGGCCATCAGGGCGTTCTGCTCCACCAGGAGGATCGTCGTGCCCTGCTGGTTGATCTCCTGGATCGTCTCAAAGATCCTTTCTACCAGCACAGGAGCCAGGCCCATCGAAGGCTCGTCCAGGAGCAGGATGCGCGGCCGGGCCATCAGTCCCCGGCCGATCGCCAGCATCTGCTGCTCCCCGCCCGAGAGGGTGCCTCCCAGCTGCCGGCGGCGCTCTTTCAGGCGCGGAAAAAGCGCAAAGACCCGCTCGATGTCCTCTTGGATACCAGCATGGTCGGCCCGTGAATAGGCCCCCATCTCCAGGTTTTCCGTCACCGTAAGCCGGGAGAAGATCTTGCGCCCCTCGGGCACCTGGGCGATGCCCCGGGCCACGATTTCGTGGGCACGAAGGCCGTGGATCGGCTCTCCACGCAGCCAGATCTCCCCCTGGCGGGGCTTCAGCAGGCCGCAAATGGTGTTCAAGGTCGTCGTCTTGCCGGCGCCGTTGGCTCCGATCAGGGTAACGATCTCGCCCTCTTCCACCGTGAGCGAGATTCCCTGGAGGGCGTGGATATGGCCGTAATAGGTGTGGATGTCGCGTACTTCCAGCAGCGCCATCAGGCCACCCTCCTCTTGCCCAGGTAGGCTTCGATCACCTGGGGGTTGTTCTGGATCTCCTCCGGCGTCCCCTCGGCGATCTTGACCCCGTAGTCCAGCACCGTGACCCGCTCCGAGATGCCCATCACGACCCTCATCCGGTGCTCGATCAGAAAGATCGTCAGCCCCTGCTCATCGCGCAGCCGCCGGATCAGGGCCATCATCTCCTCCACCTCGCGCGGGTTCATCCCCGCCGTGGGCTCGTCGAGCAGGAGCAGCTTGGGCCTGCTGGCCAGGGCGCGGGCGATTTCCAGGCGGCGCTGGGCCCCGTAAGGAAGGTTCTGGGCCAGGAGGTTCTCCTGTCCGCGCAGTCCCACAAAGTCGAGCAGACGCAGGGCTTCCTGTTCTGCCTCCCACTCCTCCCGAAGGACCCGGGGCGTACGCAGGATCAGTTCGAAGTAGTTGGACCGCAGGTGGGGATGCTGGCCCACCAGCACGTTTTCGAGCACCGTCATCTTCGGGAAAAGGCGGATATTCTGGTAGGTACGGGCGATGCCCAGCCGGGTGATCCGGTCGGCCGAAAGGCCGACGAGCGGGGTGCCGTTGAAGGTGATCTCCCCCTCTTCGGGCCGGTAAAAGCCGGTCACGCAGTTGAAAAAGGTCGTCTTGCCAGCCCCGTTGGGGCCGATCAGGCTGGCGATCATCCCCTGCTCGATCTCGAAATCGAAGCGGTTCACGGCCAGGAGTCCGCCAAACCGCTTGGTCACGCCTCGTGCGCTCAGCAACGCCATCGTGGACTCCTACGCGCTGTTTTCCTCGACCTCGGCCCGTACCTCGCGCCGCACACGGCGATCCGGGAGGAATCCCTCGGGCCGGGTGAGCATCATGAAGACGAGCGCGACACCGTAGACGAGCATCCGGTACTCGGCGAACTCGCGCAACAGCTCGGGCAGGCCGATCAAGAGCAGCGCCCCGACCAGCACGCCGGGCACGTTTCCCATGCCGCCGACGATCAAGAGACAGAGCACGTAGATCGAGTAGAGCAGTTGGAACGAATGGGGGTAGATCGAGCCCAGCTTGGTGGCAAAGATCGCGCCACTCAATCCGGCAAAGGTGGCCCCGGTGGCAAAGGCGAGGAGCTTGGTGCTCACCAGTTCGATCCCCATGGCCTGGGCAACGTCCTCATCCTCGCGCACCGCCATCCAGGCCCGCCCCAGCCGCGAGTTCTTCAGCCGGTTCGAGACAAAGACCACGATCAGGCAGCTCACCAGAATCAGGTAGTAGAGCTCGCGGGGTTGCGTCAGGAGGAGGTCGCCGACCTTGGCCGGCGCGATCAGCTGGATCCCCTGCGCACCGCCTACGTAGGGGCGCAGCCAGTCGGAAAGGAAGAGCAGCCGCACGATCTCCCCGAAGCCCAGGGTGACGATGGCCAGATAATCCCCCCGGGTGTTCAGCACCGGGATCCCCAGGATGATCCCCGAGAGAAGCGCCGCCAGGAGGGAGAAAGGCAGCGCCTCCCAGAAGGTCAGAGGATGAGCCAGGGGGGAGATCTCCGGGGAGGTGAGCACCCCCATCGTGTAGGCGCCGATGGCAAAGAAGGCCACGTACCCCAGGTCGAGCAGCCCGGCAAAGCCTACCACGACGTTCAGCCCGAGTCCCATCAGGGCGAAAAGGCCAACGGTGTTCAACACCTCGCTCGGATAACGTCCGACAACAAAGGGAACCGAAAGCAGCACCAACGCCAGGAGGCCGATGCTGGCGATCCGGATGGCCAACCGGCCTTGCGGAGGCCGGGACATCACCCAGGCCTGTACCTGCCGGCGCGTTCCCGCCGCATAGTACGAGAACAGGAGGTTGAGCCCGCCCGCCACGACAAAGACGGTGACCGCAGCAACGAGCGACAGGCCTCCGCCCGTCTCGAACATCCAGAGGAAGAGGTCGCCCAGCGTTCCCCAGCCCGTGAACATGACCTTCAGCAGGTCCTGGAGCAGGCCGACGAGGAGCAGGACGGCAAACCCCAGCGAGACGGCCCGTCGGAAGCGCGGCGGCAGGATCAGGGCACCAGCGGTCAATGCGGCCACAAAGGTACCGGCGACCACCAGCACGCCCAGCCCCGTCAGGGTGGGCATCCCGAAAGTGAGGAGGGCGTACAGGTCGGGCGAGGCGTTGATCAACACGGAGCGCAGGTTGACTTGCTCCGGTAGGTCGATCAGCACCAGCGCGGCCACCATTGCGCTGGACACCAGGCCGGCCAGCGCGCCCCCCAGGGCCTGGAACAGCGGCTCCTTATGCCGGGCGCGGCGCACAGCCAGATACCCGGCAAGCATCATGTTCAGGAAAAACAGCGTATGGCCAACACTGATGCGAACCACACCCCCGATCAGGTTCCGCTTGCCAAAGGCAGCAACCATCCCCACCAGGCAAATCAGCAGTGCCGTCACTCCGGCTATGGCCCCGGCCCGCAGGACCGCCTTTCCATCGAAACGCGTCGCTTTCGCCATGGCCACGACCTCCTAGGCCTTCTTGCGGGCCAGCCGCTCGCCCAAGATGCCGGTCGGTCGGAAGATCAGGATCAGCACAAGCATCGTGTAGGCGATGGCATCCTTCAACTGGTAGGGGGCGGGAATGCCCAGCCCGTCCAGGAAGAGGTTAGGCCCGAGCGCCTCAAAGATGCCCAGGAAGAGCCCGCCCAGCATAGCCCCAGGGATGTTGCCGATGCCGCCCAAGACCGCGGCCGTAAAGGCCTTGATCCCGGGGACAAACCCCATGAAGAACTGGACCTGGCGGAACATCAGGGCGTAGAGCACCCCCGCCACGCCGGCCAATGCTCCGCCGACCGCAAAGGTCGTGGCAATGACCCGGTCCACGTCGATGCCCATTAAAGCGGCCGTCTCCTTGTCTTCAGACACCGCGCGCATCGCTTTGCCGATCTTGGTCCATTGGACGAAGGCGTACAAAGCGACCATCATGAGCACCGCCGCCACGATGACCAGGATCTGGGTGGTCGAAATGCAAGCCTGCGTATCCGGAAGGCACCATTTGCGCTTGAACCAATCGGTCTCCGGATACCCCTTCACCCCTGATCCGAAGAGCCCCCGGAAGGTGTACTGAAGAAAGAACGAGGCCCCGATGGCGGTGATCAGCGGCACTAGGCGCGGAGCGGTCCTCAGGGGACGGTAGGCGATCCGTTCCAGGAGCACGGCCACGGTGGTGGCGACAGCCATGCTGAGCACCATCACGAGCAGCAGGCTGAGGATCGGGTAGCGGTCGAAATAGCCCACCTTGTCCAACGCGTCGGCGAGGAAGTAGGCCGTGAAGGGACCGCTCATGAAGACTTCGCTATGGGCAAAGTTGATCATGCGCAGGATGCCGTAGACCAGGGTGTAGCCCAGGGCGATCAGCGCATAGATCCCTCCCAGGGCGATCCCGGTCACGGTCAGGTTCACCCACTCCGTCGGCGCATACTTGCCAGACACCAGGGTCCGGACCGAGCCATAGAACACCATGCCGATCAACAGGAGGCCGATGATCCACATGAAGATGTCGACCAGCGTTACCCGTCTGAGCAGCTGTCGTAGCATAGCAACTCCTCAGGTTGTCATGGGCAGGGGCGAGCGAAGTTGCCCGCCCCTGCCCCTCGCTACGCACGTACCCAAAGGAGGCCCATTACGGCCAGATCTTCTTCGGGTTGCACTCGTCGCAGGAGCCCGGGTTCCACTTGGCCGGATCGGTGTTCATCATCTGGTAGACGGCGATCTTCGGGTCCGCGCAGTCGCCGGTTGGGGTGCAGGTCAGGTTGCCCGTGAGCCCCTTGAAGTCCTTGGTGGCAAAGAGGGCATCCCGCAGCGCCTGGCGTCCGATGTGCAGGGTGCCATCGGGATCCTGGACGGCAACCTTCTCGATAGCCGCAAAGATCATCATCGCCGCGTCATAGGCGTGGGCATGGAAGGGAGCCAGCGGCTTGCGCCCGTACTTGGCCTCGTACTTCTTGAGGAACTCGGGATAGCCGGCGCCGAAGGCCCCAAAGTCCGGGCTGGAGTGGAACATCCCCAGCGCCGCCGAGCCCGCGGCCTTGACAAAGTCGGGCGAGAAGGTACCGTCCGCGCTGGCCAGGTAGACCTTCTCCAGCCCCGGGATCTCCCGCGCCTGGCTGGTGATGAAGCCGCCAGCAGCGATAAAGATCGGGTAGTAGATCAGCTCGGGCTGGGTGGCTGCGATGCGGGTCAGGACCGGCCGCATGTCGGTGTCCTTCGGGTCGACCGCTTCCTGGGCCGTGATCGTGCCGCCGAGCTTCTTGAACTCCTCGGCAAAGACCTGCTGCAGCTGATCCGCGTACAGGCTGCCGTCGTGGATGGTCGCCGCCCGCTTGACCTTCAGGTACTCCCAGGCGAACTTGGCCATCGCTGCGCCCTGCACCTTGTCGTTATGGGCGGTGCGCAGGTAACCAGCCTGGTGCTTGGCGGGGTCGGTCAGGTCCGGAGCGGTATTGGACGGGGAAACCATGACCATGCCGGCCTGGGTGATGATCGGAGCAGCCGGCCGGGCTTCGCTGGAGCAGTTCGTGCCGACAATGGCCACCACCGTGGGATCGGCGGCGATCTTTTGCGCCGCGGCCTGCCCACCCTCGGCGTTGCACTGGCTATCCTCGCCGGTCAGCAGGATAGGGTGCCCGAGGATCTCCTTCTTGTCGTCGATGGCGATCTCGACCCCGTACTTGGTATCCAGGCCGAGCGACTCGTCAGGGCCGGTCACCACGAACATGTAGGCGATGTGAATCGGCTCGCCCGGTTTGATGTCCACGCACCCGATCGGGTCCGTGCACTGGAACTTGGCCTTGGGCGCCCCGCACTGGCCAGCCGTTACCGTCACAACCACCGCGAGGAGCCCGATGAGCAAGGCGATCCGCTTGCGAGACATCTTTCTCCTCCTGTCGGATTTCCTGAAGGGAAAACCGCCTGGGAATCACCCCTGGCGCTGTGGGACAGGGTTCCGGGCTCGATTTCCCCAGCTACCACGCGCTCCTGCCGGACGGCCACTCCGGCTTTCCCCATCGCGAGGAACCCGTTCGCCCACAGAGCGGACATATAAAGAACAAAGGCCCGACCACCCCCTCTCATAAGGGTTTTCCGGCCGGCCCCGTTGCCACGCCACTACCGTCTTCTTCGACCTAGGAATCCAGGAAACGGGAAGCTATCGCAAACGACCGTTCGACTTTGTGAAAGTAAAAGTATTTTAGCATGACAAACGCCCTTTGTCAACCAAACCAACTTGATATGCTCCCGGAACGTGGTATAATACCCCCAGCGAGCCCCTGAGGGAGACCCAGAGGAGGTCCTGCCATGAAAGAGGGTTACCGCTCAGCCAGGCGGCTGTTGGGCATCCTGGCCGTCCTGCTGGCCGCGCTCCTCCTGCTCCCCCTGCACACCTACTCCGGTGGCGAGATCGACCTCCGTCAATGCATCTCCAAACTGGACGGCATCGCCGTCGGGGAAACGATCACCTTCGGGACGTGCACGCTCCCCGTGCCCGGTGTAGTCGTCCGCTGGGACTTTGGCGACGGCAGCCCCCAGGAGGAAGGGTGGCCCGTGGTCCACGCCTACCAGGCCCCTGGCCTCTATACGGTCAGCGCCATCGCTACCTATCGCACCGGCGGTGCCCCGATCCCTACCATCCCCACCCAGCTCCGGGTCGTCGCGGCCGGCACCAACCGGCCGCCCCACGCCGAGGCCAGCGCTTCCCCTGCCCAGACGCTCGCTGGCCTGCCGGTCACCTTCGATGCCCGCGCAAGCAGCGACCCCGACGGCCGGATCGTCCGCTACCTGTGGGACTTTCGCGACGGCACCAAGACGATCACCACCAGCGCCGTCATCCAACACACCTTCGCGCGTGCGGGCACCTACCCCGTCCTCCTCACGGTCACGGACAACGGCGAAGCGGATGCCTCGACGGTCGTCTTGGTGGAGATCAGCGCGCTTCCAAGCAAGGTGATCTCGGGGCCGGAGCGGGCGATCCCTCCGGTGCCCGAGGGGGCCTCGCGCCCCTTGCTTCCAGCACTGATCATCGTCGATATGGGCGTATACGACGCCGGCCGTTTCCCGCCACGCTACGAGTACGTCCTCAGCCTGGCCCCCCCGTTCCGCCTGGTCGCGACGAGCAACCGGGACTGGCTGGCGCCCTTGCCAGCCGACTACGAGCTCCTGGCCGGAAACCCGATCCAGGTGACCGAGTACATCTCGGTCAGCAACACGAGCGCCCTCCCACGGGCCCACACGAGCTGGGCTCAGGTCACCGTGGCGGTCAACGGATGGATCATGGAACTGCCGGTGGCAATCAGCGTGCGAGGCGAACGGGATATCTCGGCGGAAGTATGGCCCCTGTACCAGGAAGTGCTCGATTACCTGACCGCGCAGGGCCAGCGCAGTGCCCTGGTCTCCTCGCCCCGTTTTGCCAATGGAGCCGATGTGGCGCTGGGGCTCATTACCGAGTACCTCCTAGAAGAGGGCTACGGAGGAAAGATGTCCCGACAGGAGTTCGTGGTCAAGGTGGCTGAGTTGCTGATGGATCGCGACACGAACGGCGACCAGGTGATCGGCTTCACCGATCCCGATGTCGGGATGGGGGTGAAGCGATGGTTCTGAAAAACGGTCTGCGCCAAGGAGCACGGGAACGGACAAGGAGGGGTGCGATGCGCCGGACCTTTGCCTGGCTGGCCTTGGCAGGGTGCCTGCTCACTTTGCTTGCAGGCTGTGGCAAGCCCTCACTGGGACCTCGAGAGACGGCCGAGGCGTTCCTCCGGGCGATGGAAGGACGCGATTTTGTGGCCGCCTACAACCTCCTGAGCGCCGATTCCCAGGCCACGGTGACTGCGGAAGAGTTCAAGGCGATGCTGGAAAAGGCTTGGAGCGACGCGGGCATTGCCGGGTTCCACGTCGAATCGGTGCAGGCCGAGGTGCTCTCGGCCACGGGGACGCGTGCCTCCGTGCCCTATTCGGCCACGCTGACCAAGACGAGCGGCGAAACGGCGGTCGTGTACAACGCCCTCAGCCTGGTGCGACAGGACGAGCAATGGCGGGTCATCTGGCCGCCGGTGCGGTAAACCGCCGCCGGAACTGTTTGGAGAGGGCGATCAAGATCCTTTGAATAGATACCCCGTCCCCTTCACGGGCGGGACGGGGTATTTTTGCTATGAGCTCGCAGGAGGTAGCCGGAGGACGATGGGACGGCGGATCGTGTTCGTGCTGGCAGCGTTGCTGCTGCTCGGCCTGGCCGGAGCGGCCGCCTGGCGGCTGACGCAGCAACCGGGCCCCGCGCCGCTCTACGCGAGCGGCAACCTCCTGGTCAACCCGGGCTTTCAGGAGGACGCCGACGGGGACCGACGGCCGGACGGCTGGGAAGCAGGACCGGCCGCGGAGCTCAGCGATTGGACGATCTTGCCCGAGCCAGGGGGGCATTCGCTGCGGCTGACGGGCAGCGCCTCCTACGTGCGCAGCGCGCCCGTGTTCGTCTGGCCGGGCAAGCGCTATACCCTCTCCCTCCAGGCACTCGCCGATGCCCCCACACCCGCGCGCTTGCAGGTCGCCTTCCTGTGGGAGGACACACGCCGCGAGGTCTGCGCACGCGCCACAAGCGACTGGATGCCGGTCCCCTCCCGGCGCTGGCGGTCGCTTTCTTTCCAGGCCGTGGCGCCGCCGGATGCTGTCGGGATGACCGTGCTCCTCCGGCCGGCCGGGGACGATCCCGTTTACCTGGACGACTTGCGCCTCTCCGAATCCGGCGTGCGCCTGGAGCCCTTCCCCGATTACGGCCAGGCAGCGCTCGCCTTCACCGTCGATTGGGAGACCGCTATGGGCGGGCTCATCCACTCGCGCAGCGACGACGGCTACAACCCGGCCACGGCCGAGGCGCGTGGGGAAGCCATGCGGCAGGGAACGGAGAACCTCCTGTCCCTCTTCGCACGCTACGGGATCCGTGGCACCTGGTTTGCGGCCGGCTACGCGCTCCTCCCCGGCAATCCTTCCGGCGACGACTTTGGCCACCCCCTGTACGCCTGGGCCTCGCAGGCCAACGGCTGGCGCGACGACCACTGGCTCACCACCCCCTGGTTTGCCGACGATCCCCACGGTACCTCCGAGAGCCATCCGGCCTGGTATTTCGGCGATCTGGTGCCGCGCTTGCTGGCCGCCCATCAGGAGATCGCCAGCCACACCTTCGGCCATCTCTACCTCGGGCTCGCCTCGCCCGAGGAGCTCCGGGCCGACCTCCAGCGCTGGAATGCGGTGGCCCGGGCAGCCGGGGTCCCGTCCGCTCGATCGCTCGCCTTCCCGTGGGGGGCCAGTTTGGGGATGCCGGACGCGAGCTACGATGTGCTGGAGGCGCTGGGGTACCTCGCCGTCACGCGGACCTACCACGAGCCGCGCGGCCGTTCCCAATACTGGATCCTTCCCCCGGATGACCTGTTCCACCTACGTACGGTTCCTGGCCACCCGAACCTCTGGGCTTTCCCCGACCACTACTTCCCGGGCCGTCCGGAGGACCTGCCCGGGGCAAAGGCGGTTGTCGACCGGGTGCTCCTGCTGCGCGGGGTGACCAGCCTCTGGGCTCATAGCGAGGAGGTCGCCTCGCCCGAGCAGGTGGCTGCTTGGGAGGAGCTGCTCGCTTATAGCGCCGAACGGCGTTCATCCGGCCTGTGGATCGCCCCCTTGACGGAGATCGTGCGTTATCGCAACGCGCTTTGCCAGGTGGAGATGGAAACGCGCGAACGGCCCGGCTACCTGGAGCTGCGGGTGCGTAACGTCAGCCGGGAAACGCTTTCCGGCCTCACATTGACCTTTCCCGCACCGGTGCGCCGAGCGACGCTTCAGGGCGCCTCCTACAGCGACTTTCGGCAGGACCAGCTGCGCCTGCCCGAGTTGCCCGCGGGGGCCAGTGCGCGGTTGAAGGTCTGGTTGGAAGGATGGGAGGCGGAGCCGTGAGCGCGCTCCTGGCCGCGGTGGGCGTCCCGCTGGTGTTCGTGCTGCCCGGCTGGAGCACCCTTTCCGCGCTGGCCCCGCTGCGGCGGCTGGACGCCCTGGAACGGACCTACCTGATCCTGGCCTGCAGCCTGGCGGTCAACGGCTGGATCGGGCTCCTCCTGGCCCAGGTGGGGCGCTTTTCCATCGGGCTGCTTTCGGCGCTGCTCCTTCTCTACACCCTCGCCATGGCCGGCCTGGCGCGCGTTCGGGGAAAGGCCCTGTTCCGTTGGCCGGCTTCCCCCACCTTTCCGTGGCGTGAGGCTGTCCCGATCGCCGCGGTCACGCTCCTCTTCGGGGTGCTCGCCTTCCGCCCCTTCGAGCTGGTGCTGGGGCCGCGGGATGCCGCCGTCTACCCGGCAACCGGCGCGCAGATCGCCCGCCACGGTGGCATCCTCATCCACGACCCGCTCGTCGCGGAGCTCTCGCGCTTCCAGGTCGGTGACGAGTGGGCAGGCAGAAGGCTAGATGCGGGGCGAAAAGCGCTGGCCTTGCGGACATTGCTCAACGTCCGGGAACGGGGAGCGCTGTACACGCACTTTTTCTCCCCTCAGCACCCCGGTCGCTTCTTCTACCCCTATGCCCGTATGCCCGGGCTCTTTGTAGCCAACCTGGAGCATGGGACGGTCGTGCCCCAGTTCTACCATCTCTATCCCACCTGGCTGGCCATCGGCTTTGCGCTGCTCGGACTGCGAGCCGGCCTGGTGATGACGCCCTACCTTACGCTGCTCGGGGGCCTGGGCGTGTACCTGCTCGCCCGCCGGCTCTTCGGCGGGTGGATCGGATTCGCAGGTTACCTTTTCCTCTCCCTGAACGCGCTCCAGGTGTGGTTTGCCCGCTACTCCGTCTCCGAGGGGGCCACGCAGTTCCTCTTTTTCCTGGCCGCCTGGGCGCTGGTACGGCTGGAGGAAGAGGAGGGAGCGTTCTGGGGCCTGCTAGCCGGGGTAGCCTTCGGGCTGATCGGGCTGGTGCGGGTCGATTTCTTCTTTGTCTGGTTGCTCCTTTTCCCCTTCCTGCTTTACCGATGGGTGACGCATCGCTTTCACCGGGCGTACCAGGCGCTTGCCCTGGCGCTTGGCGTGCTGGCGGTACACACCTTCCTGCAACTCTGCACGCTGACCTGGGGTTACACGCTGAACTCCTATTACCACCGCATCCAGGACTGGTTCACCCTGTCGTGGCTGGTGCAGCCTTTGCTGACGCCGGTGCTGCGCGAATACTTCCACGGCCGCACGCCGGTCATGCACCAGCCATGGCGGCTTGCCTACGAACTGGGCCTCCCTTTGCTGGGTGCAGCCGGGCTGGTTGCGCTGAGACAGAGCAACGCGTGGCGGACACGCGTGGGAGGCTGGCTTGCGCGCCATCGCACCTTGTTCCAGGCGTGCGCGGCCGCGCTTTTGCTGGCGCTTGCGGCCTACGCCTACTTCCTGCGCCCGGGCATCCTGAACGCAGAGGTGCTGTTCCACCCCTGGCGCAACCGGATGGTGCTGGAAGGGTACATCGGGGCTCCGGTTCCGGAGGGCGCGCAGGCGAACCTGGTCCGGCTGGGATGGTACCTTTCGCCGCTCGGGATCGGGCTGGGGATCGCCGGAACGGCGGTGTGGATCCTCAAGCGAACCGACCGCCGAAGCGCCTTTTTTCTGGTCTCCGGCCTGTTCTACCTGGCGTTCTTCAGCTACGAACTGTATGGCGAGGAGCACCACGTCTACATCATGCGGCGCTACGTCCCGGTGGTGATCCCGTTCCTGAGCGTGGCCATGGCACTCGCGCTGCGGGAACTGGCACGGCTGCGCCGGGTTGGCCGGCCTGCCGCCGCGTTCCTGGGCCTGGCGATGGTGGCCTATCTTGCCTACACGGGTTGGCCATTTTACCGGCATCAGGAGTATCGCGGCGCGTTGTCCCAGCTCGAAACGCTGGCCGCGCGCTTCCGGCCAGACGACGTGTTGCTCCTGATCGACGATGCCCGGGACGCCCCCTTTACGGTCGCGACCCCGCTACAGTACCTCTTCGAACGGCCGTCGCTGGTCATTGTGCGCGAGCGACCGAACGGAACGCTCTTGGAAGCCCAGATCGGGCGCTGGTGGGCCCAGGGCCGGCGGGTCTTTCTCCTCATCGGCAACGACGGCGGGCGCCTTTTCCTCCCCCACATGCGGCTGCGCTGGCAGGAACGTTTCGAGCTGGTGGTGCCCGAGTTCGAGCAACTGCGACGCCAGAAGCCGCACAACGCTTACCTCCTGCGCCTTCCCTTCGGCATCTACCAGCCGGAAGCGTGGTCCGGCAGAGGGAGCCCGCTGGGGGAACTCCCGCTGGAAATCGACCTGGGGACCGGGGGATACATCTACCAGGTCTCCGGGTTCCACCAGGATGAGGTTGCACCGGACGGGACGACCTTTTGCTGGACGAAGGGGGAGGGCGTGCTGCGGCTCCCCTGGCCATCCGGGGAAGAGGTCGTAACCCTCACCCTCCGGATGGCCGGCGGGCGACGGCCGGAGGGGTTGGGGGCGGCCCACGCGACCGTTTTCCTGGGGGACACGCCGCTCGGAAGCTGGACCCTCGGCGAAGCGTTCCGCACCTACACCGTCACGCTACCGGCGTGGGCAGTTGTTCCGGGCAACGGTCAGACGGCGCTCTTGCGCATCGTCTCCTCCACCTGGCGACAGACGGACTATGGAATGGGCGGAGACACGCGTCCGCTCGGCGTGCAGGTGGATCGCGTATGGGTGGCGAGTACCTCGCGCTAGAGGGAAACCTCAGGTGCCACGGGCATAGACTGGGGGCACCGCGGGCAGCTCGATCCCGGGGATGCCACGCGGAGGCTGGTAGGGGAAGGAGATGATGGCGACCGTCCAATCGCCGTCGCGGCGCAGGGTGAACGTCCCTCCCAGGTCGCGGGTCACCAGGGCACGCACGATCTGCAGGCCTAGGCCGCCTTCCCCCCCGTTGCCCGCGTCGGGCCCCTCGCCGTTGTCCCGCACCTGCACGACCACCTGCTCGTCCGCCAGGTAGGCATCCACCAGCACCGTGCCCTGCTCCCGGTTGGCCAGACCGTGCGAGATGGCGTTGGAAAGGAGCTCGTTGATCAGGAGCGCAAGGAGGGTAGCCTCGCGCGAGGCGATGGGCAGCGGCTGCTCCGGGACGATCTGGCAATGCAGCCGGAGCCCGGGACGGGAGAGGTGGGCGCTGGCGATTTCCAGGACCTTTTGGGCCACGGCCTGGACGGTCGTCACCCCCAACGTCTCCTGGCAGAGGAGGTCGTGCACGGCGGCGATGCTCTGGATGCGGGAAGCGCTTTCCTCCAGGTAGCGCACCACCTGGGGGTCCTGCACCCGCCGCATCTGCATGTTGAGGAGCGAGGCCACCGCCTGGAGGTTGTTGCGCACGCGGTGGTGCATCTCCTGGAGAAGGGTCGATTTCATCTCCAGGGAACGCCGCAGCTCGCTATAGAGGCGGGCGTTCTCGATAGCCAGCGCCGCTTGGTCGGCAAACACGGCCAGGAAGTCCATCTCATCGGGAACGAATCCCTGAGGGCGTTCGGTGTGGAGGCAGATGGTGCCCAGCGGGCCCTCCTTGCCCCGGAGGGGGAGGCAGAGGAGAGAACCGAAGCCAAACTCGCGCGCCAGCTTGCCCTGCTCCGTCGGGTCGTCGGCGCGGACGGCGATCGGCCGGCCGGTCGCCGCCATCTGCTGGTACACCTTGCCCGGACGCAGCCACTGTTGGAGGCGGGAGGCGGCATCCGGGCTGAGTCCCCACGAGGCGACGACCTCTGGTTCCCGCCGCAGGGGGCTCCACTCGACGATGGCCGCCATATCGGCCCGCCCCAGCTTGGCCGCCTGCTCGGCGATCAACCCGAGCGTCTTGTCCAGGTCCAGGGTGCTCACGACCATGGCGGACACGCGCTGCAAGGTGGTCAGTTCATCCACCTTCTGGCGCAAGCGCTGGTCGGTCGCCTGGTAGAGGCGCGCGTTTTCCAGGGCGATCGCCATCTCGCCCGAGACCGTCTCCAGGAAATTGATTTCCTCGGGCGTGTAGGTGCGCGCCTCCCGGGTGCGTACGTTGATCACCCCGACGAGCTTCTCCACCGTGTAGAGGATGATGGGCACGGAGAGGAGGGAGTGGTAGGGCTCCTCATGGAGGGTCGGTTCATAGAGGAAACGGGGCTCCTGGCGCACATCGGCAACCGCCACGGGCCGTCCCTGTTGGGCAACCCACCCGGTGACCCCGTCGCCCAGGCGGATACGCACCCGTCCTTCCGCTTCCGGGTTCAGACCTACGGAGGCGCCGAGCACCAGGGTGCCGCGCTCCGGCTCGAAGAGGTAGAGTTCACAGACCTCGACCTGCATCACCTCGGCCACCGTACGCACGACCAGGTGAAGGACGGTATCCAGGTCCAGGCTGGAGTTGGCCGCGCTGATCACCTGATGGAGGGCCGCCAGCTCCTTCATACGGGCCCTGAGCTCCGCGGACCGCCGCTGGGCAGCGATGTCCTCGCGTGCGTGGACGTACCCGCTGAGCAGTTCGGAGATGAAGGTCAGGCGAACCAGTTCGACCTGCTCGTCCTCGCCGGTGAGGTGATGACGCAACGTACGGATCGCCACGACCGCCTGTTCGGCGAGCGTGGTGACCGGGCACTCCTGCTCGGCCCGTCGTCGTCCCTCGGCGGGGAGGAGCGTCGGGTTCCCCTCGCGAACTGCCTGCTCCAATGTCCGCAGCAGTTCGCCGGCCATCCCCGGGGTCGCCGGGATAGCCTGGGCCAGGGCCTGAAGGATCCGTTCGCGGGTCTGCGGCGAAAGATCCTGCACCGCGTCCCCCAGCAGCGTCCCACTGCGGGTTTTTTCCACCAACACCCCCTCGTTCGGAGCCCATCCCAGGGCCACAAACCACGCCCTTGTGGTTACAACTTAATTATAGCGCGAGAACCCATGGCCCGCAAGAAGCGGTGAGGGGCCCTCACCTCCACCGGAAGAGGCCAGGTGGGAAAAGCCAATCCGTCACGGCCACATCTCCACCACCACGTCTGGTGGCCCCAGGACGTTGCCCCCATGCCTTACGACGAACGGTTACCTGAAAAAGCGGCGTGCGGCCCTCCGACGGTTGATCGTTCGGGACAAAAGAAGTACAATCGCGTCGGACTTGAGAACGCACCGGCGGGAGGATGGTGTGTCCACCGCTTTCATCGCTCAACCCCGTAGCATCCAGGTGCTCGGCGTGCGCATCCACGATGTGACGCTGGAGGAAGCAGTCGACCTTGTGGAGCGGTTGATCGAGGAGGGCGGGCCACACCAGGTGGTCACGGTCAACCCGGAGTTTGTCATGCACGCCCGGCGGGACAGCCTATTTCGGGAGACGCTGAACGGTGCCGACCTGGCCGTCCCAGACGGCGTCGGGATCACCTGGGCCGGCCGGCTGCTTGGGCAGCCGTTCCGGGGCCGGGTGCCCGGGGTGGAATTGACCCAGCGGCTGGCAGAGCGGGCAGCCGCGCGGGGCTACCGGCTCTTCCTGCTGGGTGCGGCTCCTGGAGTGGCCGAGGAAGCCGCCAGGCGCCTGCAAACGCACGCCCCTGGGGTAGCGATCGTCGGCACCTACGCCGGTTCCCCGGCTCCGGAGGAGGAAGAGGAGATCGGCCAGCGGATCCGCGCAGCCGCCCCCCATATCCTGCTCGTGGCCTATGGCGCACCCCAGCAGGACCTGTGGCTGCGACGCAACCTTCCCCGGCTGGAGGTTCCGGTGGGGATCGGCGTGGGGGGAACCTTCGACTACCTCTCGGGCCGCGTCCGCCGGGCGCCGGCCTGGATGCGCCGGGCCGGCCTGGAGTGGCTCTACCGCCTGATCCGCCAACCCTGGCGCTGGCGGCGGATGCTTGCCCTGCCCCTCTTCGCCCTGCTCGTCATGGGCCAGGCACTCGCAAGGAAGCGAACCGCGCGCTGAGGCCCCTATAGGTCCAGCAGGTGTCCCAACTTTTCCTTCTTCGTGCGCAAGTAATCCTCGTTCACCGGCGTCGGCGGGATCACCAGGGGCACCCGCTCCACGACCTCCAGCCCGTGTCCCTGCAGGCCCACGATCTTGCGGGGGTTGTTCGTGAGCAGGCGCATCTTGCGCACCCCCAGGTCGGAAAGGATCTGGGCGCCGATCCCGTAATCCCGCAGGTCGGCAGGGAACCCCAGGCGCGCGTTCGCCTCGACCGTATCCAGCCCGGTGTCCTGCAACTCGTAGGCGCGCAACTTGTTCAGCAGGCCGATCCCCCGCCCTTCCTGACGCATGTACAGGAGCACCCCTCGGCCCTCCTCGGCGATCGCGCGCATCGCCGCACGCAGCTGCTGCCCGCAGTCGCAGCGCAGCGATCCCAGCGCATCCCCGGTCAGGCACTCGGAGTGGACGCGCACCAGGAGCGGTTCCTCGGGCGCAAAGGGCAACCCCATGGTCAGCGCCAGGTGGTGCTCGCCGTTGATCGTGTTCTCGTAGGCCAGGGCCTGGAACTCGCCAAACTCGGTGGGCAGGCGCGCCGAGGCCACGCGGCGCACGAGTTTCTCGTGCCGACGGCGGTACTCGATCAGCTGCGCCACGCTGATGATCTTCAGGCCAAAGCGCTCCGCCAAACGCTCCAACGCCGGCAAACGGGCCATGTGGCCGTCTTCGTCCATGATCTCGCAGATGACCGCGGCCGGATAGAGGCCCGCAAGGCGCGCCAGATCCACGGAGGCCTCCGTCTGTCCGGCCCGCACGAGCACCCCGCCCTCCCGCACCCGCAACGGGAAGACGTGCCCCGGCATCACGATGTCCTCGGGACGCGTCTTCGGGTCCAGGACGACGCGGATCGTATGCGCCCGGTCATAGGCCGAAATCCCGGTCGTCACTCCCTCCCGTGCCTCGATCGAGACGGTAAAGGCGGTGCCAAAGCGCGAGCGGTTGTCCTGCACCATCATCGGGATGCGCAGCTCATCGAGCCGCGAGCCGACGATCGGGAGACAGATCAAGCCGCGGCCGTACTTGGCCATGAAATTGATCGCTTCCGGCGTCACCTTCTCCGCGGCGATGCAGAGGTCCCCCTCGTTCTCCCGGTCCTCATCGTCGATGATGATGACGAACTTGCCGGCACGGAAATCCTCGATCGCCTCCTCAACGGTTGCCAGCGGCATCCGATCACCTCCCAAGCGTGCTCAAAACCCATGCTGCGCCAGTTCCTCCCAGTCCACCGACCCGGTTCTTTCCCTCGGCTGCAGCAGGCGTTCGACGTACTTGGCCACGATGTCGATCTCCAGGTTGGCCAGATAACCGATCGGCTGTCGGGGCAGGGTGATGTGCGTCTGGGTGTGGGGGACGAGCGAAACGGAAAAACGCGCCCCCTCCACCCGGGCCACCGTGAGGCTCACCCCATCGACGGCGATAAAGGCCCGGGGCACCAGGTAGCGCGCGATCTCAGGGGGCGCCTCGATCGTCACCCAGAGGGCGTTTCCCTCCCGGGCCTTGGCCACGACCCGGCCCAGCCCATCCACGTGCCCCTGCACCAGGTGTCCCCCCAGCCGGCCGTCCGCCGGAAGGGCCCGCTCCAGGTTCACCGGGTCGCCTGCCCGCAGCCGTCCCAGGTTGCTCCGCCGCAGCGTTTCCGGCATGACCTCCACGGCGAACGAGCGCCCGTCCAGCGCCACGACCGTCAGGCAGACGCCGTTCACGGCGATCGAATCGCCCAGGCGCAATCCCTCCAGGACGGTCCGGGCGGCGATACTCAGCCGGCCCTCCCCCGCCTGAAGCACGGTGCCGATCTCCTCCACAAGCCCTGTGAACAACCCGGCCTCCTTGCAAACGTCCGGACAAACCGCGATCCTAGCCCTCTTCCATCCCCGCCGGCACAGGCCAGCGCGGATAGCCGCTCACCAGGATGTCCTCTCCTACCCGCTCGATGCGAACGCGCTCCAGGCGTGGGGCCTCGGCCAGCCGGGCCACCCCCTCGCCGCCTACCGGACCCGGGGCTTCCCGGCCACCGATGACGATCGGCGCCAGGAAGGCCAGCACCCGGTCGACCAGTCGCGCACGGAAAAAGGACCCCAGGAGGGTTCCCCCGCCTTCCACCAACAGGCTGGTGACCTCGCGCCGCCCCAGTTCGGCCAGCAACGCCTCCAGATCTACCTGCCCGCCCGCATCTGTGGGCAGGAGCAGCACCTCAACCCCCCGTTCAGCGAGGGCGACTCTCTTCTCGGGCGGGAACGCTGCGGTCGCGGCGACGACCGTGCGCCCGGGCAGCGCGGGGTCGAAGCAGCGCGCGCTCACCGGGACGCGGCCATGGCCGTCGATGACGACGCGCAGCGGATGACGCACCTCACGGCCAGGCAAGCGGGTGGTGAGCAGCGGATCGTCCATGAGGACGGTATGGGCACCGACGGCCACCGCATCGACGGCATCACGCCACTCGTGTGCCCGCAGCCGGGCCGCCTCGCCCGTGATCCAGCGCGAATCGCCGGTGCGGGTGGCGATCTTGCCGTCCAGGCTGGCGGCGTACTTGGCGATCACGAACGGCCGGCCGCGCGTTACCCAGGTGATAAAGGCTTCGTTGAGTTCGGCCGCCTCTTCCGCACACTCCCCCACGACGGTGCGGATGCCCGCCGCTTCCAGCCGTGCCCGACCTTTCCCGTTCACGAGCGGGTTGGGGTCGAGCATCGCCAAATGCACCTCGGCCACGCCGGCGGCAACGAGCGCATCCACGCAGGGGGGCGTGCGGCCGTAGTGCGCGCACGGCTCCAGGTTCACGTACAGGGTCGCGCCGCGCGCCTTCTCCCCCGCCATGCGCAGGGCATGGATTTCGGCATGGGGGGTCCCGGCACGCTCATGGTACCCCTCGCCCACCACCTCGCCGTCGCGCACCAGCACCGCCCCCACCATCGGATTGGGGCTGGTTCGCCCGCGGGCGCGTGCGGCGAGCTCCAGCGCCCGGCGCATATACCGTTCGTGCACGCTTTCGGACATACGAAACCCCGAAGGCATTCCTTCGGGGCCAAGCGGCCGTCCAAGTCATTGGACGGCCAATGGGGAAAGGCCTTCTTCCATCCGGACTATACCGTCGGCCCCGGAGTTGCACCGGATCTGCCCCGAAGGGCTCGCGGGCTATACCGCCGGTCGGGAATAGGCCTGTCTGGGCCGCACCCCGCCCCGAAGGCCGGCCCGGTACGCGGCGATCGACCTCATCCCGCTACCGGACCTCTATCTTCATGTTGCCTTGAGCATACAACCCGGGCCGGACTTTGTCAAGCCTGGTTTCCCGAGGCGGCCCGACGGGCCTCCTCCACGATCGCCACCCCGGCGCTCGCCCCCAGGCGACTTGCCCCAGCAACGAGCATCTTCAGGGCATCGTTCAGCGTGCGGATCCCGCCGGCCGCCTTCACTCCCATCCTTTCCCCTACCGTGTGGCGCATCAGGCAGACATCGTAGACCGTCGCTCCACCTTGAAAGCCGGTGGAGGTTTTGACGAAATCGGCCCCCGCGGCCGCCGCCAGGCGGCAGGCGCGCACCTTCTCCTCGTCGCTCAAGAGGGCGGTCTCGAGGATCACCTTACACAAAGCGCCTCCTCGGTGGCAGGCGCGCACGACCCGGGCGATCTCGCGCCTTACCAGGCGCTCCTCACCTGCCTTCAGCGCTCCGACGGCGAGCACCATGTCGATTTCTTTCGCTCCCGAGCGGATCGCCTCCCGAGCCTCATAGGCTTTGGAAGCAGCGGTTGTCGCGCCCAAGGGGAAACCGGCGACCGTGCAAACGGCCACGCCACTTCCTTCCAGGGCGCGCACGCACTGGGGCACATAGCGCGGGTTGACGCAGACGGCCGCAAAACGGTATCGACGGGCTTCTTCACACAGCGCGGCGATCTGCGCCGGGACGGCATCGGGCTTGAGGAGGGTATGGTCGATCACCGAGGCAAGCACCTGCTCCGGCCGGCCCGCGGCAAAGCGCGCCGCCCAGGCCTCCGCCTGGGGGGCCAGCAACTCCTGCGCTCGCCGCTCACAGCCGCCCACGCACTCTTTACACAAAGGACAGCCGCCCTGATGGACGCGCTGCTCCAGCGCCGGGACCAAGTCGGCCAGCGCCAGGGAAAGCAGGTTTGCGGCGGAGAAGCGATCCACGCCCGACCTCCCACGCTTACCAGGGGATCCGTTCCCGCAGGTAGGGGAGCAGTTCCTCCACGTGCACCCGATCCTGCTCCATCGTGTCGCGGTCCCGCACGGTGACGGTCGAATCCTCCAGGCTCTGGAAATCGACCGTGACGCAGTAGGGCGTGCCAACCTCATCCATTCTCCGGTAAAGCCGGCCGATCGCCCCGGTATCGTCGTAGAGGGCGCGCATGTGCGGCCGCAGCCGGGTAAAGATCCCTTTGGCCATCTCCACCAGGGCCGGCACGTTGCGCTTCAGCGGGAAAACGGCCACCTTGACCGGCGCGAGCAGCGGATGGAGCCGCAGCACCACTCGCTTTTCTCCCCGCACGATCTCTTCGTCGTAGGCGTCGAGCAGGAAGACCAGCATCGCCCGATCCACGCCCCCCGAGGGTTCGATCACGTAGGGGGTGATGTGCTGGCCGGTCGTCTCATCATAGTACTGCAGCGGATGGCCGCTTCCCTCGCTGTGCCGGCGCAGGTCGTAGTCGGTGCGGTTGGCGATCCCCTCTAGCTCCTTCCAGCCCATCGGGTCCGGAAAGCGGTACTCGATATCGGAGCAGGCAGCGGCATAGTGGGCGAGTTCCTTCGGTTCGTGCTCACGAACCCGCAGGTGTTCCGGCGCGATCCCCAAATCGATATACCAACGGAGGCGCTCCTGGATCCACTCCTGGTGGATGCGGGGGGCATCCTCGGGCCGGCAGAAGTACTCCAGCTCGAATTGCTCGAACTCGCGGGTACGGAAGGTGAAATTCCCGGTCACGATTTCGTTGCGAAACGCCTTGCCGATCTGAGCAATGCCGAAGGGGAGTTTGGGAGTCGGCCGGGCGGTGTTCAGCACGTTTTCAAAGTTCACAAAGATCGTCTGGCAGGTCTCCGGCCGCAGGTAGGCGATGGAAGCTTCGTCCTCCACCGGTCCGATGAAGGTCTTGAACATCATGTTGAACTGGCGGGGCTCGGTGAAATCGGTGCCGCCGCAGTTCGGGCAGCGCATCTCCGGGAGCAGATCCGGCCGGAAGCGCTGGTGGCACGATTTGCACTCCACCAGCGGGTCGGTAAAGCTGGTGACATGTCCGGACACTTCCCAAATCCGCGGGGACATCAGGATGGCCCCGTCGATCCCCTCGACGTCGGGCCGTTCCCAGACCACCCGTCGCCACCAGGCTTCCTTCACGTTGCGCTTCATCTCCGCGCCGAACGGCCCGTAATCCCAGGTGCTGGCGAACCCGCCGTAGATCTCGCTGGAAGGAAAGATAAAGCCCCGCCGCTTGCAAAGGCTATAGATCACGTCCATGCTGGGTGCAGCCATCGCTTACGTCTCCTCCTGGAATCGGCCACTGGCCTGCCTGCTGGCGCCGTTACTCCTTCGCCCGCGGGTGGGCCTCCTCGTAGCTCTCGTGGAGCTGCTCGGTTGCCAGCTGGGTGTAGATCTGGGTAGTCGCGATCGAAGCGTGACCGAGCATCGTCTGCACGGAGCGGAGGTCCGCCTTGCGGCGGAGGGTATGGGTGGCGAAGGTATGGCGCAGCGTGTGCGGGGTCACATCATCGAGGCCCAGCTCCTCGGCGTACTTTTTCAACATGAGCCAGAACCCCTGCCGGGTCATCGGCCGGCCTCGCCGGTTGAGGAAGAGGTTCGCCTGCTCGGCGTTCCGGGCCAGGTGTGGCCGGCCCAACTCCAGATACTCGCGCAACGCCTGGGCCGCCGTCTCCGTGAGGGGCACGATCCGCTCCCGGTTTCCTTTGCCGCGGACGCGCACTTCACCCGCCGCCAGGTTAAAGTCGCCCAGCTTCAGCTCCACCAGTTCGCTCACCCGGAGGCCGGTCGCATAAGCCAGCTCCAGCATCGCCCGGTCGCGCAAGGCGATGGGGGAATTCGAACGCGCGGGAAGTTCCAAAAGGTCGTCCATCTCCTCCATGGAAAGCACCCGGGGCAGCCGCCGGGCCACCGTGGGCAGCTCGATCCCCTCGGTGGGATCCTGGCGCAGCTTTCCCTCCTGGAGCAGGAAGGCAAAAAAAGAGCGGATGGCCGAAATGCGCCGCGTGACCGTTGAGGCGGCGTACTTGCGCTCCTTCAGGAAAAGCAGAAAGGCCATCACGTCGTCCCGCCGGACATCGGCCCAGCGCTGGAACGCGCGCTCTTCTTTCAGGAAGGAATGGAATTGGGATAGGTCGGTCGCATAGGCGGCGAGGGTGTTCGGCGAAACCCCGCGCTCTACCTCCAGATACTCCAGGAACTGCTCCACGGTTTCCATCAGGCTCCTCCTTCGAAGCTTCTCCGCAGGGAAACAGCCGGCATTATACACCGAAAGCTGCCTTATGTCAAAAGTGGCGAAGACAGCGCACCCAGGTTGTGCTATAATGGCGGCGCCGTCCCTGGAGCGCTTTTTGGATGGCCTTCGAGGTGGCCCCATGGCACGCGTCTATGAGGTGCTCATCGCGCTGGCGGTGATCCTGGTCATCACCTGGATCGGAGACCGTTTCCGCACGCTCGGGGGGATCATCGCCAGCATGCCGCTGACCATTCCTCTGACCATGGCGATCGTTTACTTCAACACGGGCCGTAGCGCGCAGGCGACTGCCGAGTTCGCAGGCGGCGCTGTGCGGGGCGTGGTGGCGCTGGGCGCCTTCACCGTCGCGAGCTGGCTGGCGCTGCGCCATTCCTGGCCCCTCTTCCCCGTGATCGCCGTCGGGTACGCCGCCTGGGGCGCGACGTTGGGGCTCTGGCAGCTCCTGGCCCGCCTCCTTGGGCACGGAGGATAGGGTGGAAGAAACTTCCTGGGTGTGCGATCGATTTGGCCAAGGGGCGTCACCCTACTGGGTCCGCTACGCGGTGGGGCACGGTCACCTGGAAGAGGAAAAGGGGCTGCTGCGGCTTGTGCTGGGCCCGGACTCGGAACGCCGTCTTTCGGATGCCCAGATCCACGACTACCCCGGTGGCCGGCGCTCCTTCCGCTGGTCGCCGCCGCTGGAACTACGGGTGCGGGCGCGCTTCTCCCACCCGGCGGGAGAGTTTCTGGGGACGGCCGGTTTCGGGTTCTGGAACCACCCCTTTACCCATTTTGACGAGGTGGTATCGCCGCCAAACAACGTCTGGTTCTTCTACGCCTCTCCGCCCTCGGCGATGGAGCTTGTGCCGGGTGTGCCGGGGTGGGGGTGGAAGGCGGCGGTGTTGGACGGAGGGCGGGTCCCGGGCCCGGCCATGGCGTTGGCCGGCCTGCTCTTGCGCCTCCCGCTGGTCGCCCCGCTCCTGGCGCGGCAGGCGCGTCACTTTGTCCGCGCCGCCGAGGCGCTCTTGCCAGGGGACATGACCGCCTGGCACGACTACCGGCTCTGCTGGCGGGCGGACGGGTGCACCTTCTGGGTGGACGGGAAAACGGTGCTCTCCACGCCCTATGCACCCCGGCCTCCGCTGGGGTTCGTCGCCTGGGTGGACAACCAATATGCGATCGCCCGCCCGGACGGACACTTTTCCTTCGGCCGGCTGAAGATCCCCCGCCGACAATGGCTGGAACTGGAGGCCGTGGAAATCGGCCCCTGCACCCAGGAGGGGTGAGCAATGGGCGAAACGATCTATTGCCCGCGCTGCGGGGCGGAGAATTCCCCCTTCGCCCTCTTCATGACGCTCGCCCGCTGCCGCCAATGCGGCTACGACCTGGAGATGCTCCAGGTGCGCGAGGCGCTGCGGCGGGGGGATAGCCTGCGGGGGCAATCGGACCTCTACGCTTACGAGGTCACCCTTGAAGGGGCACGCTTTTGGCCCCGAGGCGTGTTGCTCGCGCCTCCGCTGGAGATCGACGTGCCGGCGCAACGCATCCGCATCGCGGGGGAGCCAGGGGTGGCCCCAGGGGTCTCCGTGCTCTGGAAGCGGCTGACCGGCGGACACCGGGAAATCCCTTTCGAAGAGATCGCACGCATCGAAGTGGTGTATCGCAGCGAGAAGCTTGCGCGGGAGGACCATCCCTACCTCCATCATTGGGACGTAACGCTCGTCCGGACGGATGGCGAGCGCATTCCGCTCGGGCGGATCACTGCAGAACGCCAGTTCCCCGGCCCCGTCCTTTCCCACCACCACGCCCTCCGCCTGGCGCACGCCCTGCACGTGGTGGCCGGCTGGCCGGTGGAACAGCGAACCCAAGAGGAACCTTCGTAGGGGGAACGGATGTCTGCCTGCACGCCGAATCGCGCCTGGATCGGGGTCGTGTTGACAGTGCTGGCGGTGGCCAGCCTTTTCCTGCTGGGGCCGCTCTTGCCCCCCTCGGCCGTTGGCTCCTCCGCGCAGCCTCCCCTCCAGACGGTCCGCCTGGCCTTCCTCCGCCAGGGTCAGCCGGCCACGGTTTTCCGGACGCTCCCCCTGCCCGAGGCGCGCGAAGACGCTGCCCGCATGTTGCTGGAAGCGCTCCTGGCCGGCCCTACCCCCGAAGAGGCCGCCAACGGGATCGCTTCCGCTTTCCCCCCAAGCAGGCTCCTTTCCCTGAAAGTGCACGGTGCAGCGATCACCGCCACGCTCGCCATGCCGGCCACCTTCCTGGAAGGGGAGCTGGATACCGCGGGGAGCGATGCCATGGTGTGGCAGTTCGTGCGCACCATGGAACCACTGGGCTTCCTCCATTTCCACCTCTTGGTGGCCGACCCCTGGGAGCCGGGCGCTGTCCGCCCAGTGTCCGCCTTCCTGCGCCTGCCCCCACGGTCGGCCAAGGGGCCCCCCGCCGAGGGAGACCCCGCACCCCCCCAGCGCGACACCGTCGCCGGCCAGCCGCCGACCTACGGCCAGGGGCAGCCCCAGGGCGCGCTCACCGGAAAAACGGTCTTCCTGAGCGCCGGCCACGGCTGGTACTGGGATGGCACGGCCTGGCGTACGCAACGCGGGAGTACCTGTAACCTGGTGGAGGACCTCACCAACGCCGAAGCGGTGGACGATTTCCTCCTGCGCTACCTTTGGAACGCGGGCGCGGACGTTTGGACCGTGCGCGAGCGGGATCGAAACCCCTCCGAAGGGATCGTGGACAACGACGGCGGCGCCCCAGGCTACCAGGAAAGCGGCACCTGGTACACAAGTGTCCTCACCGGCTACCTCGGGCTCACCTATCGCTACACCTTTGCCAGCAGCACCGAAAGCGCAACCGCCTCCTGGATCCCCAACCTGCCCCAGGAAGGCGACTATGCCGTCTACGTCTGGTACCGCAACGGGAGCAACCGGGTGACAGACGCCCTTTACCGCATCTACCACGCCGGAGGTGTGACCGAGGTGCGGCTGAACCAGGAACTGCACGGCCTGACCTGGCACTACCTGGGAACCTATCGCTTCCGCGCGGGCACATCGGGGCGCGTGGTTTTGAGCAACCTTTCCTCGCAGCCCGGCCAGGTGGTGATCGCCGACGCCGTGCGCTTTGGCGGCGGGATGGGGAGCATCGACTACGGCGGGGGTACCAGCAACCGTCCCCGTTACGAGGAGGCCTGCCTGACCTGGGCCCGCTTCCAGGGAGCGCCGCCGGATGTCTACCCGAACGACCCGACCTGCCGCCCCCGCTACGCGGAATGGGAGAAAGAGCCGGGCGAGGACGCGGTCTACATCTCCTGGCACTCCAACGGTCTGACCGGCGGCTGCAATCCCGCTTCCGGGAACGGCACCGAAAGCTACATCCACACCTCGCTCACCCCTCCAGGGAGCTCTGCCCTCCAGAACGCGGTGCACGAGGAACTGATCCAGGACATCCGCGCCCTATGGGATCCGGCCTGGGTAGACCGAGGGAAGAAGACGGCCGACTTTGCCGAGGTGCGGGAACTGGAAACCATGCCGGGCGTCCTCCTGGAGATCGCCTTCCACGACGACCCCTACGATGCCGCGGCGCTCAAGGAGCCGGACTTTCGGCTGATCGCCGCCCGGGCGGTCTACCAGGGGATTGTGAAATACTTTGCCGCCCGCGACGGAATCCCGGCACGCCTGCTGCCCGAGCCGCCGTGTGGGGTCGTCGCGCGCAACAGCGGGCCCGGGCGGGTAACGCTCTCCTGGCAGGCCCCTCCCTCTGGCGGCGCCTACGGCGATCCTGCCGAGACCTACAAGGTCTACGTGGGCACATCGGGCCGCGCTTTCGATAACGGTCGCATCGTGAGCACCACGCAGGCGACGGTGGAAGGACTTTCCCCTAACACCCTCTACTTTTTCCGCGTGACCGCGCTCAACGCCGGCGGGGAATCGTTCCCCTGTGGGACGGCGGCCGTCCGCACGACCCAGGACGGCGGCCGGCCTTTGCTGCTTCTGGTCGACGGTTTCGACCGGATCGATTCCTGGGCGCTCATCTACGAAAACCTGCCCGGCCTGGGCTCGGTCGGGCGCGAGTACCTGGAGCGGATGAATGCCTACGACTATGCGATCCAGCATGGGCAAGCGCTCGCGTCCTGTGCCGTCCCCTTCGATTTTGCCAGCAACGAGGCGGTCATCGCCGGGACGGTGAACCTGCGCAACTATGCGACCGTGGACTGGCTCCTGGGCGAGGAATCGACGGTTCATGAAACCTTCGACCACACCGAACAGGCGATCGTGACCGAGTTCTTGGCCGGCGGAGGACGGCTGTTGGTGAGCGGGGCAGAGATCGGCTGGGACCTGGACTACCGGGGGGACGCCCTGGACCGCACCTTCTACCGCAACTGGTTGCGGGCCGAATATCAGAGCGACGACGCGGGGACCTACCAGGTGGCACCGCTTTCCGGGGGCATCTTCTCCGGGCTTGGACCCTTTTCCTTCGATGACAGCACGCATGGGACGTACGATGTCGACTACCCGGATGGGATCGCCCCGCTCTACGGGGCGACGCCCAACCTGATCTACCAGGGAGGGAGCGGCGGCTACGCCGGTCTCCAGTACAGCGGGCTTTACCGCCTGTTGTACCTGGCATTCCCTTTCGAGGCGATCTACCCCGAGTCGGCCCGGCAGGCGGTCATGTGCCGGGCGGCCGACTTCCTTGTGCCCACCGCGACCCCCACCCCGACCCCGGGCCCCTCGCCTACACCGGTACCGGTGACGCCGCAGATGTACATGCCGCTCGTGTTGCGCAGCCGGTATGAAAGCGGGCCGACGCCCGCTCCGACGCGGGCCGTTCGCTAAGGAGAACAGGGCCATGGGAACGCTGCTCTTTGACGAACGGATCGCTCCCTTCTACGAGGCCTGGTTCGATACGCCCGAAGGAAGGCGCGCCGACCGGCTGGAGAAGCAGCTCCTGGCGCGGGTCTTGGAGCTGCTCGATCCTCCCGGTACCCTCCTGGAAGTCGGGTGCGGCACGGGGCACTTTACCCGGTGGCTCGAGGAACGGGGGTGGTGCTCTACGGGGCTAGATTGCTCCCCGGCCATGCTCCGGGAGGCGCAGACGCGCGGCGGGCAACGGCTCCTGCTGGGGGATGCGCTCCGGCTGCCGTTCGCAGACCGTGCCTTCGATGTCGTTGCCCTGATCACCGTGCTCGAGTTCCTGCCACATCCGCAGCAGGCGCTGCGCGAGGCGTGGCGCGTCGCGCGGCGGGGGTTGCTCCTGGGCGTCCTCAACCGGCTGAGCCCGATCGCCTGGTGGCGGAGGCTCCAGGGGCTCTTTCGCCCGGATGTGTACCGCGCTGCCCGCTTCTATCCACCCGGAGAGCTACAGCGCCTGGTGCGAGGCACAGCAGGCCAGCCGGTTTCCCTCCGCTGGGGGACGACGCTCTGGCCGCGCTGGCTACCCCTGGAGGGCGGCCCGCTGCCGGGCGGGGCCTTCATCGCCCTGGCTGCGCGGACGGAACTCGGGAGGGGCTGCTGAGAACGGTGCTGTCGATAGGAGGAGCCACCGATGCTCGTAGGAGTTCAGGTCAGCCTGTACCCGTTGGGCCAGGAGGATCTCCTTCCGGGGATCCAGGACGTCTGGAACGCCTTGGAAGAAGCCGGTTTGAGGGCGGAACCCGGCCCGATGAGCACCCTGGTCTATGGGGAGGATCAGACGGTGCTCGAGGCGCTCCGCGAAGGGTTCCGCCGCGCGGCGCAGCGGGGACGGGCGGTCATGGTGATCACCCTGACGAACGCCTGCCCGATGCCCCGAGGGTAACCGGGCGATGTCCCTTTCCCTGTTTCCGGGGGCAGAAGCCGCCCCGCTCCGATTGAGGGAATTGCGACGGGCCCTCAGGACGCGCCTGGTGGGACGGCAGATGCTCCATTTTGCCCGCGTGGGTTCGACGAACGAGGTCGCCTGCCGGCTCGCAGAACAGGGCGCCCCTGAGGGGTTGCTCGTATGGGCCGAAGAGCAGACCGCAGGACGCGGCCGCATGGGAAGGCGCTGGGAGGCGCCTCGGGGTTCCGGGCTACTCGTTTCGCTCTTGCTGCGTCCGAGCTTCCTTTCCCCAGAGCGCGCCTTCCTCCTTTCGGCGCTGGCCGCCCTCTCGATCGCCGAGGCGGTGGAAAAGGTGAGCGGCCTGGAAGTGGGGCTGAAATGGCCCAACGATCTCCTCCTGCGCGGACGCAAGTGCTGCGGCATCCTCCTGGAACTAGGGGGAAAGGCCGGCCGGATCGAATATGCGGTCGTGGGTTGGGGCCTAAACGTGAATGTGCGCTTCGGGGAAGGTTGGGAACGGAGGGCAACCAGTCTCGCCCAGGAGGTCGGCTCGCCCCTCCCTCGGTTGCCGCTCTTTTTGGCCTGTCTGGAGCGCCTGGAAGCCCACTACATGGCGCTGCGCGCCGGTAGAGGAGAGGATGTGTGGGCGGGCTGGCGTCGACGGCTGAAGATGCTTGGCGAGCCGGTGCACGTTTCCACAAGCGAGGGGTCTTTCTGCGGGGAAGCGGTGGACGTGGAACCTGACGGCACGCTCCTGGTGCGGCGTACGGACGGGACCCTGGCCCGCGTGGTCGCAGCGGATGTGTCCGTGCGGACGATTGCAGCGGCCTAACCCGTTGTGGTAGAATAGAAATGGCGCGGCTTGGAGCTTGGGGGTTCCCCGGATGTCTGATGTGGCGGGTCGGCATCGAAGGTCCCGACAAGAGGGGGCACATGACCGCCAGATTCTGGAGGCGATGAACGACCTCATCCTGGTGGTCGATCCGGATGGGATGGTGCGGGAAATTGTCCCGACCCGCCAGGTCCTCCGCGGCCTCCTTCCGGCGGAGGCCGTCGGCCGTTCGGTGTACGAATTGCTGCCCCACCGGCAAGGGGCGGCTGCCCTCCGGGAAGCGGTCGCTCAGGTGCTGCGGACGGGCGCGGTGCTGACGATCGAGCATGCCACGACTCTGGAAGGGAAAGAGCTCTTCTTCGAGGTGCGCGTTTCCCGCCTCCTGGACGAAAGGGGCCGCGCGGCGGGGGTGCTGCTTGCGGCCCGCGACATCACCGACCGCTGGCGCGCGAGCCAAGCGCTCCAGGAGAGCGAGGCGCGCTACCGCTCGCTCGTGGAGCAGTCGAACGATGCGATCTACCTGCTGGTCGGCCGCCAATTCCGCTTCGTCAACCGCCGCTTCCAAGAGCTGCTGGGCGTCACCGCCGAGGAGGTGGCAGCGCCCGATTTCGATTTTATGGAGCTTGTGGCTCCGCAAAGCCGTCCGCTGATCGAGGAACGCGAGCGGCGCATCCGAAGCGGGGAACCGGTACCCTTGCGCTATGAATTCACCGCGCGTCGCCGAGATGGCCAGGAGATCGAGCTGGAGGCCTCGGTTTCCTACATCCCCTTCGAGGGCAGGTTGGCCACCCAGGGCGTCCTGCGGGACATTACCCAACGCAAGCGCGCAGAAGAGCGCCTGCTGCGCCGGGAGCGCTACCTGAGCTGCCTTTCCAGAGTCGCCCGGGAGTTGCTCCAGGCCGAAGATCCGGAAAGAGCGTTCCCGAAGGTACTCGCTTACCTGGGAGAGGCCGCAGGGGTCAGCCGCGTCTACCTGTTCGAGAACCACCTGGATGCAGACGGGTGCCTGCGCACGAGCCAGCGCTTCGAATGGTGTGCCCCTGGGGTCGAGCCGCAGATCGACAACCCGGTTCTCCAGAACTTTCCGCTCATCGAGGGAGGATTCCGGCGTTGGGTGGAGGTGCTCGGCCGGGGCGAGGTGCTCGTGGGAAACGTCGCCAACTTCCCCGAGTCGGAGCGGCCGGTGTTGGAAGCCCAGGGGATTCAGTCCATCCTGGTGTTGCCGGTGCGGGTGCGTGGGGAACTCTACGGCTTCATCGGCTTTGATGTGTGCGATCGCGTCCAGGAATGGGAAGAGGCCGAAATCGCGCTCCTGGCTACCGCGGCCAACGACCTGGGGCAGGCTTTGGAGCGCCGGCAGGCGACCGCTGCGTTGGCGGAATCGGAAGCGCGCTATCGGCAGCTGTTGGAGCTGATGCCGGATGCCGTGGTCGTCCACCAGGATGGCCGGGTCCAGATCGTCAATCGGGCGGGGGCCGTCCTGCTGGGATATGAACGTGCGGAGGAGCTGATCGGCCGGACCATGATCGAGCTGGTGCACCCTGAAGACCGGGAAAAGGTGCGGACCCGGATCCAGACCATCCTCGAGGAGGGGCGAAATCTTGCGCCGGTGGAGGAAAGGCTCCTGCGCCGGGATGGCACGACAGTAGAGGTCGAGGTGGCTGCTGGCCCTTTTAGCCTCGGGGGTCGGCCGGCGGTGCTTGCCGTCCTGCGCGATATCGGCGCCCGCAAGCGGCTCGAGGATCAACTGCGCCAGTCCCAGAAGATGGAAGCGGTGGGACGGCTGGCCGGGGGCGTGGCACACGACTTTAATAACCTGCTCACGGCGATCAGCGGATATGCGGAGTTCATCCTCAACGGACTGGCGCCGGAAGATCCGCTGCGCCACGATGCCGAGTCCATCCTGAAGGCCAGCGAGCGGGCCCGCACGCTCACCCGCCAGCTCCTGGCCTTCAGCCGGCGGCAGGTGATGGAGCTCAAGGTGGCCGACCTGAACCGCATCCTGCGGGACCTGGGGAGCATGCTGCGGCGGATCATCGGCGAGGATATCGAGATCGTGATGAACCTCTCCCCAGACCTGGGAAACGTGCGCGTGGACCCGTCCCAGGTGGAACAGGTGGTGATCAACCTGGTGGTCAATGCCCGGGACGCGATGCCCATGGGCGGCCGGCTGACGCTGGAAACGATGAACGTTTTCCTGGACGAAGCGTATGCCGAAGACCACCCTTACGTGCGCCCGGGGGAGTATGTGCTCCTCTCCGTAAGCGACACGGGCATCGGGATGGCCCCCGAAGTACGGGAACACCTCTTCGAGCCGTTCTTCACCACCAAGGGGCTCGGCGAGGGAACGGGGCTGGGGCTGGCAACCGTGTATGGGATCGTGAAGCAGTCGGGGGGGCACATCCAGGTCTACTCGGAGGTGGGCCACGGGACAACTTTCAAGCTCTACTTTCCCCGGGTATATGCCCAGGTGGAGGAGCCGGAGGAAAAGGCGCCCCCGGAGCGCCTGCCCGAAGGCAGCGAGACGGTGCTCGTGGTGGAGGACAACGACATGGTGCGCGGCCTGGCCTGCCGGGTGCTGCGCGAGCAAGGCTATACGGTGCTCGAGGCCAAAGAGAGCCTGCAGGCGCTGGAAATCGCCCGGGGATACGGCGGCTACATCCATCTGCTGCTCACCGACGTCGTCATGCCCCAGATGAGCGGCCGGCTGCTCTCGGAAACGTTGCAGGGGATGTACCCTGGACTGCAGACGCTTTACATGTCCGGATACACAGATAACGTAGTCGTGCAGCACGGAATCCTGGAGCCGGGGCTGGCGTTCATCCAGAAACCCTTTACCCCCGGGGGCCTGGCGCGCAAGGTTCGCGAGGTGCTGGACCAGGCCGGGAACCGATCCCCGGAGGCTTGACGGAGGAAGCGCGTGTTCGTCATCGGCACGGCGGGCCACGTGGACCACGGGAAATCGACGCTCGTCGAGGCCCTGACCGGCATCAACCCCGACCGGCTGATCGAAGAGCAGGAACGGGAGATGACCATCGATCTCGGCTTTGCCTGGCTGACCCTTCCTAGCGGACGGGAGGTGAGTATCGTCGATGTCCCTGGTCACGAACGGTTCATCAAGAACATGCTCGCGGGTGTCGGGGGAATCGATGCCGCGCTGCTCGTCGTCGCTGCCGACGAGGGGATCATGCCCCAGACACGCGAACACCTGGACATCCTGGAGCTCCTGGAGATCCCCCGTGGGGTGGTAGCCATCACCAAGGTGGACCTGGTCAATGACCCCGAATGGCTGGAACTGGTGATGGACGAGGTGCGGGAGCGGTTGCAGGGGACCCCTTTGCAGGGGGCCCCGATCGTGCCGGTTTCGGCGCGCACACGACAGGGGCTGGACACGCTCGCGGAGGCCCTGGACCGGGTATTGGACCAGGCCCGCCTGCGTCCCGACCACGGCCGGCCACGGCTGCCGATCGACCGCGTCTTTACCATCGCCGGCTTTGGCACCGTGGTGACGGGCACGCTGCAAGACGGCTCCCTCCAGGTGGGGCAGGAGGTAGAGATCCTGCCCCGGGGCCTCCGGGGACGCATCCGGGGATTGCAAACGCACAAGAGGAAGGTGGACACTGTCCCGCCTGGGCGGCGTACGGCGGTGAACGTGGCCGGGATCGGGGTGGATGAGCTCGAGCGGGGCGACGTCCTGACCGTACCGGGATGGCTGCAACCCACGGTACGGATCGCCGCGCGCTTGCGCCTCCTTCCTGGAGCGCCTTATCCCCTCCGACAGGATAGCGCGTTGGACCTCTTTATTGGTTCCGCGGAACGCCGGATCCGGGTGACGCTATTGGAGGGGGAAGAGCTAGCGCCGGGCGCAACGGGATGGGTCCTGCTGCGGCTGCAAAAGCCGGTCGCCGCGGCGCGGGGCGACCGCTTCATCGTGCGCTGGCCCTCGCCCGGGGTAACGGTAGGGGGCGGGGTCGTGGTGGATACGCATCCAGGCCGGCTACGTCGCTTCCACCCGGCGACGATTGCCGCGCTGGAAGCGCTCGCGCGCGGCCGGCCGGACGACCTTCTCTACCAGGCCTGTCAGGGCGGCCCACGAACCGTTTCCGCGGCCATTGAAGCCTCTGGCCTGCCCGAGGCAGAAGCGCTGGCTGCGCTCAACTCCATGCAAGAGCAAGGCCGGCTGGTCGCGCTCTTGCCTCCTGGGGAAGGGTGGACACCGTCCACCCTCCTTCTGACCCAGGAGGAGGCCGAGCGGCTCCATCGCCGTATCCTCCATCTGTTGGAGGACTATCATCGCCGCTACCCTCTGCGCGGCGGGATGCCCAAGGAAGAGTTGAAGAGCCAGTTGCGGCTGGAGGCACGCGCGCTCAACGACCTGCTTTCCTGGGCCGAGGCACAGGGCACGCTCGCCGTGGACGGTGCCGTGGTACGGCGCGCCGGATTCCGGCGGACCTTCACCCCGGAGCAGCAGGCTCAGGTAGACCGGTTCGAACAGCTGCTCCGCCGTAACCCCTATGCTCCCCCGCCGCGCCCGGAATGGGGGATCGACCCCGCCGTGCTCGATGCCCTGGTGGAGGAGGGGAAGGTCGTCCGGCTCAACCCGGAGGTCGTCTTCCTGCCCGAAACCTACCAGGAGATGGTGCGCCGGGTGTTGGAGGAGATCGACCGCACAGGCCCAATCACCGTCGCCCGGGTGCGCGACCTGTTCCAGACCAGCCGCAAGTTCGCCCTGGCATTGCTGGAGGATATGGACCGGCGCAAGCTCACGAGACGCCTCGGGGACGAGCGGGTCCGCTACCAGGGAGACAGGACAGCGGGGGACCCCCAGGATAGCGGATAGGTTCACCGGAGGTGACGTGTGGAAGGCATCCAGTCGCTCAAACATCGGGTGGGTTACGAGAACCTGCTCCGCATGATCGGCCGCTTCTGCGACCAAGAGCACCTGGATGAGGTCGCTGTGCTCGAGTTCGACCAGGGACTGGTCCTCCAGGGCCTGGAAGCGGAAGCAACCGCCGAGGGCTACTACCGGCGCCATGTGACCTACTCCTGGAGCTTTGCCGAGATCGCGGAGGCGATCCAGAAGCGGCAGCGCCTCCGGGCTCGACCGATCGCCACAGGAGAAGGAGGGGGGAAAGAATGAGGCTTTTCGAGGGTCTCCCCGCAACCGACTACCAGGATGTGTTGCGGGCGTTGGGGCGCTTTATCGACGAACACAAGTACCAGGATATCCGCATCCTGGAGACCGAGGACGGGTTGATCTTCCAGGGCCGCGCGTCCCCGCGGACCGGACGCGTACGGCCGGTGCCGCAGTTCGACACCTTCCTGATCACCGACGACGACTTGCGGGAAATGCTGCGTGGCGCATACGAGCTGCGCGGCCGGGGCGAGATGCTGCCACGCCCCTGACCGGAGCGGTTACCCTTTCCGGGCCAGGAATAGCGCCTCCACCAACGCCAGCAGAAGCAGGCTCAGCAGGGCAATCGGCCAGGTGAGCAGCCCGAGGCTCCGGCCGATGGCCAGGCCGACCAGGTAGAGGGAAAGAAGGAACGCTTCCCGCCACGCGCGGACCCAATCGCGGCGATGGGTGCGAGAGACCAGGAAGCGGAGGCCCAGCCAGTGAGCCAGGGGGGCGAGCACGCTGGTCAGCACCGCCAGCAGCGTCAGGAAGAAATACCAGGCGGAAAGGGGGGAACGGTCACCGCTCAGCACCTCTTGAGGAGGACGCACAAAGGCCAACAAGTACCCCCAGGCGGCCCAGGCAACGATGGCGTAGGGAGAAAACCAGGGCCAACGGAAGCGAAGGGCAACAGGGGTGAAGGTGATCGCCGGAGCCAGGAGGATGACCACATAGTACGCGATGCGCCAGAGGTCGTTTTCCGGGCTGGAGCCGATATCGAAAATGAAGAGGAAATAGCCCCAGGTGGCCCAGGCAATGGCCGCGGTCAGGCCCAGGAGGTAAAGGGGCACAGGGGCACTGGGCCGTTCTTCAGGACCGGACGGCTGATGCCTTGCAGAGGACACATCCGGGGGGGATAGCGTAGCCTTTTTCGAGCGACGGCTCGGAGGCGGCGTGTCCTGCAAATCAACCTCCTTGACAGGAAAAGCGCAAGGCGGCTATAATGCCCCCAGTAGTACCAACGGCACATCCGGGGCAACACCTCCCTGCCGGCCCGAAAGATAGGACTTAGGGCGCGGCCAGGATCGGTTCCACGCGGGGAATGGTCCCCCAATACTGCGAGGGCCAGTAGGTGAACCAAGCCTGGCCAACGATCCGATTTAACGGTAGAGGGCCCCAGCTCCGAGAGTCACTGCTGTTGCCTCGGTTGTCTCCCATCACAAAGACGGCATTCGCCGGCACCACGGTTGGCGGCATATCGGCCATGTGGGCGCGCACCGCGTCGGGCAGATAGGGTTCTTGGAGAGGAATCCCGTTGATGTATACCTGGCCACCGCGGATCTCCACGGTTTCTCCGGGCAACCCGATCACCCGTTTGATGAAATCGCGGCTGGTATCACGGGGGTATTCAAAGACGACGATATCGCCGCGCCGTGGCATGCGGAAGAGGTAGGCCAGACGGGGTTCTAGCCCGCGCCCCTGGGGGAGCAGGCGTCGAAAAGCGTTCAGGTCCACATGCAGGTAGACCACACGGTTGACGATGATGTACTGGCCCGTATGGAGGTTCGGCTCCATGCTGCTCCCTTCGACCTTGAAGTTCTGCACCAGGCTGCGCACCAGGAAAAAGATGAGCAAGGCAAAGAGGAGCGTCTCCAGGGCTTCGCGCAGCAGGGCCCCTCGGGCGTGCACCGCAGGCGATGGGGCTGCGGCTTCGGGTTGGGGCCGGACCGGATCCATTTCCTGTGCCATCGTTTGGTCTTCTCGCCTTCTGGCTATTTTGGCGCCATTATAATACAATCCACGGAGGTTGCCAAACGGGCACCGCAACCGGGGAAGCTCAATGCCCGGAGCAGCCGGAGGTCAAGATGCAGGAAGCGTTGCTCTATCAACGGGAGGCGGGAGCCGATGTCCTCTGTCGTCTGTGCCCCTGGCTTTGCCGGCTGGCACCCGGCGACAAAGGACGCTGTGGAGTGCGGGAGAACCAGCAAGGGGTGCTCTACAGCCTGAACTATGGACGTGTGGCAGCCGCGGCCGTAGAACCGATCGAACGCCGAGGGCTCTACCACCTGTTTCCCGGGAGCGTGGTCCTCACCCTGGGGAGCTGGGGGGAGAACCTGCCCTGCGGCACGCGAGCGGACGCTACGGGAATGCCTCCCGAGGCCGAGGCCAAGCGCCTGCTCGATCCGGAGCGTGCGGTCGCTTTCGCGGTGGAGCATCGGTGCCGTGGGGTGGCCTGGGGATATCGCGAGCCGGCGGTGTGGCTGGAATACGTGTTGGACTGCGCCAAGCTGGCGCGGGCAAACGGCCTGTTCACGCTCCTGGTGACCAAAGGGTTCGTCGGCCAGGAAGCCCTGGATCTCCTTGGCCCCTATCTGGATGGTTGCGCGGTAGAAGTGATCGCGGCCTCAGGGAAGATCTACGAGCGGGCCTGCGGGCGAGATGCCTGGGAGGAAGTCTCGAGCACCCCCCGTTACCTTCGCGAACGGTGGCGCGTCCACATCGAGGTCCACACGCCGCTCTTGCCCGGTGTGAACGACGATGAGGAAACGTTGCGTGGCGTGGCGAGCTGGCTCCGCGAGGAACTGGGGCCCGATACGCCCTGGCACATCTGGCGCAAGGAAGCGTTCGGGCAGCCATCGCCCTCCACGGAAGCGCTCGAGAGAGCCCGCGCGTTGGGAGGCGAAAGGGGCCTCTCCTACGTCTATGTGCAGACCGGGACGGAGGAGAGCTTGAGCCACACCCATTGTCCCTCGTGCGGGCAGCTCCTCATCCGCCGCGAGGGGAAGTACTATATCAAGATTTCCGGGATCGAGGAGGGACGGTGCATCCAGTGCGGCCGCGAGGTCTGCCTGCGCCGCTCGATCTTCAAGTGAGCGGCCGGCCCGCCCCGACTCTCGAGGCCTGCGGGAGATGGAGGATTCCCATGAAGGAAGCCGATGTTCGCCCTTCGCCGATCGCCGGCACCTGGTATCCAGGGACAGCCGCTGCGCTTGCTGCGATGGTGGACGATTTCCTGGCCCGGGTGCCGCCCCGAGAGCTCCCGGGGCGCTTGGTGGGGCTGGTGGCTCCCCACGCGGGGTATGTCTACTCGGGCCAGGTCGCTGCCTACGCTTACCGCTTGCTTTTGGGGCAACGCCACCGGCGGGTGGTTGTCCTGAGCCCGTGTCATGACTATTACCCGGGACGGTTCGTGGTCACGGCGAGCCGTTACTACAGCACGCCCTTGGGGTTGGTGGAAGTGGATCACGACACGGTGGCGCGGCTGGGTGAGCACCTGCCTCTGGTGCATCTCCGGGAGGATCACGAGCATTCGTTGGAGATCCAGCTGCCCTTCCTGCAGCGGGTGCTGGGCGAGTTCCTGCTCGTGCCGGTGATGCTGCGCGATCAGACCTGGGAGGACTGCCAGGCGCTTGCCTCGGCGCTGGACCGGGTGCTGGGGGAAGAGCGCCCGCTTTTGGTGGCGAGCTCCGACCTGTGCCACGAATATAGCTACGAGCGGGTCAAGGCTACCGATGCCCAGACCCTGGCCGCTCTGGAGAGCGGCGACGCCCGGCGCTTTTGGGAAACAGCCAGCCGTATCCACGGGGCGTGCGGGTATGGGGCGATCACCACTGCCCTCCTGTTGGGGCGACAGTGGGGCGCGGAGCGGGTGTTGGTGCTGCATGCGACCAACTCGGGGGATGTAACCGGGCAACGGCGTGGGTATGTCGTGGGATATGCTGCAGCTGCCCTGGTAGCCCCATCCCAGGCCGCGGAAGCCGGTCAGGAGTGAACCGATGGCGCTGATCAAGAAGATCGGGGTGGGACGCACGGCCCATCCGGAGGAGAAATCCCCGACGCCCTCGCAACCGTCGGAAGCACAGGAAGAGGGGCCCGCCACACGCCTGATGGGAGAGCGCGCCGAAGGGACCCAAGGGGAGTCCGCAGCGGTCGCGGCCGGCCCGGCGGCTCCCACCACTGAAGCAAAGGAGGCGCGCCTTCCGGGCCTCCCGATTGGCGCCATTCTGCAGGAGCGCTACGAGATCGAAGCCGTCTTAGGGATCGGCGGGATGAGCATTGTCTACAAGGGGCGCGACCTCCGCTTCAAGAACGTCTACCGTCCCTGCGCGATCAAGGAGATGATCGACCGCTCTCCCGACAGCCAGACGAGCGCCATCACATGGAAGAACTTTGAACGGGAAGCCAGCCTGCTTGCCACCTTGAACCACCCGGCTATCCCGAAGATCTACGACTACTTCGTCGAGGGAGGCCGTATCTACCTGGTGCTGGAGTTCATCGAGGGGAAGAACCTGGAAGATATCCTGGAGGCTTCCTCCGGCCCGCTGGAAGAGGAGCAGGTGGTGCGCTGGGCCATCCAGATCTGCGATGTCCTCTCCTACCTGCACAGCCATCGGCCGGATCCGATCGTCTTCCGCGACATGAAGCCCTCGAACGTGATGATCACCCCCGACGACCGGGTCGTGTTGATCGACTTTGGCATCGCCCGCATCTTCGAAGCCGACCGCAAAGGCACTATGATCGGTACGGAAGGATACTCTCCTCCAGAGCAATATCGTGGCATCGCGGAGCCCCGCGGGGACATCTACGCCCTGGGAGCCACGATGCACCACCTGCTGACCAAGAGCGACCCCCGCCTGGAACCTCCTTTCACCTTCCACGAGCGCCCGGTGACCGTCCTGAATCCGAAGGTTTCGCCGCAGTTGGAAGCGGTCATCATGAAGGCGCTGGAGTACGACGCCCGCCAACGTTGGTCTTCAGCGGCCGAGATGCGGGCAGCGCTCTTGGACTTGGCCCACCTGGACCTGGCTGGCTTGCGCGACGTTCGACGGGACACCCCTGCGGAGGCCGGGGAACGCGTATTATGGGTCTTTGTCTGCGAGGAGGAGGTACGCGCCTCCCCGCTGGTCTACAACGGGGTGGTCTATATCGGCGCCTATGACCACAACCTGTATGCACTGGATGCGGAAAGCGGCAAATTTTTGTGGAAATTCCCCACGCAACGCGGGATCTGCTCCAGTGCCTGCGCCTGGGAGCGGCTGGTCATTTTCGGATCGGAAGATGGCGTGCTTTATGCGCTCAATGCCCAGTCGGGTGCCGTGCAATGGACGGTGCGCACAGCGGGTCCGATCCGTTCCTCCCCCCGGGTGCGGGAGGACACCGTCTACGTGGGCTCAGACGACCAGAACGTGTACGCGGTGGACCTGCGGCGGGGCGAGGTGGTGTGGACGTACCGCACGTGGGGGCAAGTGCGCTCCTCGGCAGCGTTAGGCGGGGGATGCGTGTACATCGGTTCGAGCGACGGGCACGTCTATGCGCTGGATATCCGGCGCGGGGAACAGCTTTGGCGGTGCCGCACCGGGCAGGCGGTGGTCTCGTCGCCGGCCGTTTTTGAGGGGCAGGTGTACGTCGGTTCCTGGGATGGCCACGTCTACGCGCTGGATGAGCGGAGCGGCTGGGTTACCTGGAAACACCGTACCGGGAACCGGGTCAGCTCTTCGCCCTGTGTCTACGCGGGCCGCATCTACATCGGCTCCGCTGACGGAAACCTCTACTGCCTGGATGCACGAAACGGCCGGCCGGTCTGGAAGTTCGACGCCGGGAGCTTTATCACTTCTTCCCCCCAGGTGAGCGGCGGTAGAGTGTACTTTGGGGCGGGCAACGGGCGGATCTATTGCCTGGACGCGGACACGGGGCGGGAAATCTGGTCTTTCGCCACGGGAGGCGCTGTCCCGGGGTCGCCGACGGTGGTAGAGAATGTGGTATACATTGGCTCGCTGGACCACAAGGTCTATGCCTTGCGTGCCTGAGTCTGCGCACGAGAGGAACCACTGCCATGCCATTCGGAAAGTGGCGCCGTAAGCCGGAGCCGGAGGTCCGCCAGGGGATTGCCTTCGGCCTGTGCCGGGATATCGGCCGTGTACGTGAGGAAAATGAGGATCACGTATTGGGCCTGCTGGCCGCGCTTCCTGGGGCGCCAGAGCCCCACCTGGTAGGCCTGTTCCTAGTGGCCGATGGCATGGGCGGCCATGCGGGAGGTGAGGTGGCCAGCCGGCGGGCGGTCGAGATCGTTTCCGCCGAAGTCCTTCGGAGGCTTTTCCTGCCCGCACTGGAGGGAGAGCCGCCGGAGGCGGTGCAGGAAGTGCTGCGCGAGGCGGTGCAGCAAGCCAACGTCCGGATCTGGGAAGAAGCCCGGGCCCAGGGGAGCGACATGGGGACCACCCTCACGGCGGCGCTTGTGGCAGGAGGCCACCTCCACCTGGCCCACGTGGGCGACTCCCGGCTGTATACCTATGGCGCCGAAGGGCTGCGCTGCCGGACGCGCGATCACTCGCTTGTGGGACGTCTCCTGGAACTGGGGCAGCTACGCGCCGAGGAGGCACGGCATCATCCGCAGCGAAACATCCTCTACCGCTCGGTAGGACAGGGCCGGGAGCTCGAGGTGGACGTGGCCTCTTACCGGTTGGAAGGGTGCCGTTACCTGCTGCTGTGCACGGATGGCCTGTGGGGAAGCATCGAGGAAGCCGGGATCGCCCGTATGCTGGCCGAGGGAGGGGATCCGCAGCAGCTCTGCGAACGGCTGGTCGAGCAGGCCAACGCTGCCGGAGGAGAAGACAATATCTCGGTTATCGTGGTGGCTCTTCCGTCTTCCCCTCGATCAGGCCACGCAGGTCGCCGCGATACTCCTTGAGCAGGAGGTGGAGGTCCAGCACTTCGTCGGCGCTGATTGGGGGCACCTCACGGAAGCGTGCAATCTCCTCAGGCTCAAGGTCCGAAGCCACCCCGATGCCGATCAGCGCGAGAATATGGCACCCCGGGCAGTGCAAAGAAAGCATCCAGGTCTGCTCCTGCCGCCCCAAGACGCGGATGTCCCGGTCCTCAAACCGCCTGTGGCAATGGGGACAGGCCGGAATCACCTGAAGCAGGATCTGGCGCAGCCATTTCTCCTGTTCGGTCATAGCGTTTCCTCGGGAGGAATGCCGGCATCCTCCTCCTCTGGGCCCTCCTCAGGGGGTTCCTCCATCTCCAGCTGGCTGAGGAACTCCCGGAAGACATCGAGCTCCTGCTGCTCGGCCGGCGCTGGGGCACCCTCTTCTTCCTCCAAGGTTAGGCCGGCCTGCTCCAGCACGGATTCCTCGATAAAGATCGGGCATTTGACCCGCACGGCCAACGCGATGGCATCGCTCGGGCGGGAGTCGACCTCCAGGTATCGGCCGGCCATGTCGAAGATGATGCGGGCATAGAACGTGTTGTCGCGGATGTCGTTCACCAGGATGCGGCTGACCTTCGCTCCCAGCGTCTCGATCACCGAGCGCAGCAGGTCGTGGGTGAAAGGACGCGCCATCTGTACGCCCTGCATCTCCAGGGCGATGGCATCGGCAACGTCCGGGCTGATCCAGATCGGGAGGTAACGCTTGCCCCGTCGTTCCTTCAGCACCACCAGGCGGTGCTGGGTGATCAGGCTGACGTGAACACTGCGGACCACGGCTTCAACCATTTTTGCCTCTCCGGGGGCACAACGCCCGTTTCACGTGAAACCTGTTTCACGTGGAACGGGGGGCATCCGCGTCCCCCGCCCGCTCGCTCCGCTGCACGCGTATCTCGGCCCCTTTCTTGATCTGCTCCTGAAAGACCGCCAACAGGCCATGGATCAACCCATCTCCCCACCGGTCCAAAGCGCCCACCCGGTCCTCGAGCTGAACCAGGAGCTGCCTCACTTCCTCGTCCCGCCGCTTCACCCGTTCGTCCAGGCTGTGATAGAGCTCCTCGATGCGCGCTAACCAAGCCTTCTCGCTCTCCTCCCGCCGCTCCGCCGCCTGGCGGAGCTCCGCCCAATCCCGTTGCACCGCCAGCCGCAGGTCCTCCAAACGCTCTTGCCCCTGCACCACGCGCTCGATCCCCTCGCGCTCTACTCGCTGTACCTCGGCCGCCAGGTGCTCCAGTTGGGGCAATAGCCCCTGGAACTCTTCCTTCAGCGCCTCAACCGCCGCACTTCCCTGCCGCTGGAGCTCCGCCAGCCGGTTCAGACGCGAGAGGAACTCCTGGGACTCGGCCCTTAGATCGGCGCTCAGACGGTCCAGCCCGTCGACCTGCCGCCTGAGGCTCTGCCGCTCCGCCTCGATCTCCTCACGCAGGCGCCCGATCGTAACCTTCCGCTCTTCCTCGCCCTCCAGAAGACGGGCCAACTGGCTGTCGAGCCGCGCGAGCCGCTCATCCCGCAGCAACCCCTGGGCCCGCTCCTCTTCGATCTGCTGTCCCAGCCGTTGATCCTCCGCCTGCCCGGCCCGCAGCTCCTCCCTCAGCCGGCGAAATCCATCCTGCAGCTCTTGGATCTGGGTCATCAGGGAGAGCAACTGGCGGACCGGATCCTCCATCCGGACGCGCAGTTCCGCGACTTCCTTCTGTACTGCCTGGACAGCGCGCAACTGCGCCTGAGCCTGCTGGCGAAACTCGTCCACCTGCGCGACCAGCCGCGCCTCGAGCTGCCCGATCATCTCCTGGGCCTGCCGCGCCTGCTCCGTAGCTAGCTGCGCCCGCGCCGCCTGCTGCTCCAGCCGGTGGCGCAGATCATCGATCTGCCCCTGCAGGTAGGCGATCTGAGAACGCTCCTGCAGGCGACGCTGCTCGGCTTCGATTTGATGGCTCAGGTCCAACGTTTCCCTCCGCGGCTCAGCGCCTCAGCTGGCCCGGCAGGAAGGGCCACCACTCCTCCGGCGAGGACTGGATACGCCCCTCGAGGAAATAGTAGGGAGAAGCACGGGGCCGTGTCGGCGGACGCAACAGGTGCATCCCCGCCTCCTCCAACGTGCGCCCGCCCTTACGATGGTTGCAACGGGTACACGCCGTCACCAGGTTCTCCCAGCAATGCTTTCCCCCTCGGTGACGGGGAACCACGTGGTCCAACGTCAGGTGCACCGCCTGCTGCCCACAATATTGACAGATGTAACCGTCGCGCCGAAAGACTTCCCGCCGGGTCAGGCGAACTTGCGGCGGCGGCCGGTGCACCGTGTAGCGCAGCCGGATGACCGACGGGCATTCCACCTCCTGAGAGGGCGAGCGAATCAGGCGATGGTTCGGAACCAGTATGTCAGCCTTGCCTAAAAACACCAGGCAAAGTGCCCGCCGAAGGTCGCAAATGTTCAGCGGCTCGTAGTTCTGATTCAGCACCAGGACCGATGAATCCATGCCGCCCGCCTCCGGCCGGCGTCGCATCGGGAACGGCTCCTATAGCCGTGTGATTGCTATTGTACACCACGATGCCCAAGCGCGCAACCGCATTGCGCAAAACCTCCCCCTATGCTATTATTTTTGCTCGGGCGAGTGGTGGAACGGCAGACACACATGCCTTAGGAGCATGGGCCCGCAAGGCGTGAGGGTTCGAATCCCTCCTCGCCCACCAAGCCACAGGGCCGTCTCCCCACTCCGGGGGAGACGGCCCTGCCTGTTCCCCCTGGAGAGCCGTTCCCACCACCATAGGCTCCGGGCCCATTCCCCGCCAGGGCCAAGTGCCAGGAGATGGCACCCTCCAGCCCCCTACGAGGGCCTAGCCATCCTTCCCGCTACGCACACTCCCCCAGCGGCGCGCTCTCCAATGCGTGAATCAGTGCTTCCATCACTTCCCGAAGCCCGCGCCGCTGCTCTGGAGACAACCTCAAGAGAAACTCGCGCACCCGCTCCTGTCGTTCTTCGTGGATCCGCCGGAGCAACTGCTCGCCGCTTGCCGTCAGCCGCACGACCACCGAGCGCCGATCCGCCGGATCGCGCCGCCGCTCCACCAGACCGCGTTCGCACAGCCGGTCCACGATCCCGGTCATCGCCGCTGAGCTCTGCCGCGCCTCTTCGGCCAGTATCCCCATCCGGGTGCACCCCGCAGCGCTGTCCAACGCCATCAGCGCCATGAACTGGGGCGGAGTCAGGCCATAGCCGGCCAGGTCCCTTGCCATAAAGCGACGAAAAGCCCCCGCCAGGCGCGGGATCAGCGCGCTCAGCACCGCCAACTCTTCTTCGGGTGGCTCCATGGCCCCCTCCAGGGTCTCGATCCGATTATTTCACTGCGTAAGTATTTCAGCATAAAAAGTGTATCACATCGGCCCCTTGCTGTCAAGCGGGCTTGCCAACGCCTTCCCTCCCGGGATATAATAGCCTTGCGGAGGTGCCTGTGCTCGTACGCAAACGCCTCGATCCATCTATCTTTAACCTGCCGGTCGAGAAGATGCGCGTGGGCTACTACGCCGACCAGGACTTGCCACGCGCTCAGCAGGTGTTGCTGCGCGACGGACACCACCCCATCGTCCGCCTGGTCGTCTACCAGCGCCAGGAGGTCATTGTCTGCGGGACGGATGAGGCGATTGCCATCCTCAAGCTCTGCAGCGGCTACTTCGATCCCCACGGGAACTGGGTCCCCGGCTGGGAGAGGCTGCGCGTGCACAGCCTCTACGACGGCGAACGCGCCTCCCCTTTCGAGCCGGTGATGACCATCGAGGGAGATTATGCGCTCTTTGCCCAGCTCGAGACCGATTTTCTCGGGGTGCTCGCTCGCCGGACGCGTGTGGCCACAAACACCGCCGCGGTGGTGGAGGCCGCCGGGGGCAAACCCGTCCTCTTCTTCCCCGCGCGCTTCGATCATCACCTGGTGCAGACCGGCGACGGCTACGCGGCCTACATCAGCGGCGCACTCGGGGTCGGCACCGACGCACAGGGGGCCTGGTGGGGCCGGCCAGGCGTCGCCACCGTGCCCCACTCCCTGATCGCCTGCTACGGCGGCGATACCGCGCGCGCCGCGGAAAAATTCGCCGAACACCTCGAACCTACCCTCGCCCTGATCGTCTCCGTCGACTTTGAGAACGACTGCGTCGGCACCGCACTGCGCGTCGCCGCACGATTGGGCCGCCGCCTCTGGGGAGTGCGCCTGGGCACCGACGAGCTCCTCGTCGACCGAACCCTCCAGGAGCGGGGACTCTCCCTGCCTGGAGTCAACCCCGAACTGGTTACCGCCGTCCGACAGGCGCTCGACACCGCCGGCTTCGAATTCGTGAAGATCGTGGTCGCAGATGACCTGACCCCGGAAAAGATCCGGGCCTTCGAGATGGCCCGCGTCCCCGTCGATGCCTATGCCGTGGGACAATACCTCCTGCGGGGCGAGGTGGCCTATTACGCCGAGGTCGTGGAAGTGGACGGCCAGCCCTGTGCCCGGGCCGGCCTCTCCCTTTGCCCCAACCCACGCCTCACTCCCGTCACCTGAAAAGGAGGTGTGCCATGAACATCTCCGACCGGCTCGAACAGACCCTCTTGCGCCCCGACAGCATGGAAGAGGAGGTGCGCCTGGCCTGCATGGGCGCCAAAAGCCACAACCTGGCTGCCCTCGCCTTGCCCCCCGTTTGGGCCCGCTTCGCCGCGATCGCCCTGGCCGGCTCGCCCGTGCGCCTCGATGTCCTGGTGGGATATCCCCTCGGGACGCATACCCCCTCGGTCAAAGGCCTGGAGGCACGCCTGGCCCTGGAGGAAGGAGCCGCCGAGATCACCTTCGTCCCGAACCTGGCCGCCTACAAGACCGGCTATCGCGAGACCTTCTCCCAGGACGTCGCCTACACGCTCAAACAATGCCGTCTGGTCAACCCCGACGCCGTGGTCAAAGTGCTCCTCTACCTCGATCTCTTGAGCCAGGCTGAACAACGAGAAGTCGTTCGCCTGGTGCAGGAGAACGGCGGCCGCTTCCTGATGCTCGCCTCCTTCGAAAATAGCCCGGTTCCCCCTGCTACAGTGCGGCGCATTCAGGCCCTTGTGGCCGAACGGACGCAACTCGGGGTCTTTGGGAACATTCGCTCGTGGAACGAAGCCGCACCCTTCATCGAGCTTGACATCGTCCGCCTGGCCACGCCCTTTGCCCAGGAGATCGCCAAAGAAGCCGCCTCACTCTCCTGAGGCCGGAAAACGAGGCGATCGAAGGGCCTCTGCAGCCAGCACCGCCAGGTCCCGCACCGGGATGCGCTCCGATACGTCGGGGTCGTCCCCCGCGCAACGCAAGTGGATCTGGCACTTGGGACAGGTGGTGACCAAGAGATCGGCCCCCGCTGCCCGAGCTTCCCGGAGGCGCGCCCGTTGCAGGCGCTTCTGGACCGCCCCGCATACGTTCCACCCACTCGTGCCGCAGCAGTGCGCCAGCCGGCCGCTGTGCGCCATCTCCACCGGCTCCCCCAGGGCAGCGAGTACGGTCCGCGGCGCCTGGTACTCGCCCAGGTGCCGGCCCAATCGGCAAGGGTCCTGAAACGCCAGGCGGAGGTCGGCGCGAGCAAAGGAAAGGCTCCCATCCATCGCCTCCGCCAGCCAGCGGGAAAGGTGAACCACTTCGACTCCCAATTCGTAACCGAAGGCCGGATAATCGAGGGCCAGCGTCCGCGCACACTCGGCACAGGCCGTGATCACCCGCCGTGCGCCTGTCCGCCGGATCGCCGCCCAGTTCGCCTGCGCCAGCTTCCGGAAGGTCTCTACCTCCCCCTGCCAGAGCAGGTCATGGCCACAGCACCGCTCGTCAGGCAGGACAATCGGCCGGATCCCGGCAGCGTTCAACAGGCGCACGGTGCTCCGCGCGATCTCCAGCGCCGGAAAACCCAGCTCCGCGAAGGCCACTTCAAAGAAGGGCAAGCACCCCACGAAGTACAGCGTTTCCCCCTCGGCGGCCGTCTCCAGCCCTTCTCCCAACCAGCCCAGGCGCTCCGGAACGGTCTCCGTCCGGGCCATCAGCCGCATCATGCTCTGCAGGAGCCCTCCGTGGGAACAGGGGACCTCCTCCCCGCGCTCCTGGGCGAACATGCGTAGCCCGCGCACAAAGCCGATATAGTCCACTCCCATGGGACAGCGCTCGTGGCAGGCTCGACAAGCGAGGCAGCTCCACAGGGCACCGCTCTTTAGCATCGCTTCCCAGCGGCCCTGGATGACCTCCTCCACCAGCCGACGCGGCGAGAAGGCCGCATCCTCGCGCGCAACCGGACAGGCTGCGGTACACTTGCCACACTCCAGGCAGGCCGCCGCACCGGTACGGGCGATCAGGGACCCCAGCGTTTCCATCGCTCACCTTTCACCAAAGCGCGCCTTGGCCACCAGAACCGCTTCCCGGAACCCCACCCCATCCCCCGGACGGACGTCCACCACCGCGAGCCGCTCGCCGAGCCCCAGGAGCCGAACGAGCGCTCGCACCTGCGAGAGCACCCCGGCTGCCACTTCTCGCCCAAAGCCATAACGGCACGCATCCTCACGACATCCGGCCAGGAGGATCCCGCCCGCGCCTCGCTCCAACGCCCGGAGGAGCAGCCCCGGCGATAGCCTCCCCAGACAGGGGACCCGCACCAGCCGCACCCCGGAAGGCAACTCCAGCCGCGTCATCCCGGCCGCCTCCACCCCGCTTTGTCCACCCCAGTTGCACAGGAAAACGAGCAGCCGCTGGCCCCCATCCTGTGGAAGGAGCGCCTCTACCGTGGCCTCGAGTTGAGCGTCCCCCACACGGCCAGCCTCCATCGCGCCCGTCGGACAGTGGGCAGCGCAGGTCCCGCAGGCCAGACAGCGTGCCTCCTCCACCTCGATCCTCGGCCGGCCGTCCTCGTCGCTTCCCAGACGCAGCGCGCCCGCCCGGCATACAGCGACGCAGGTGCCGCAGTTCCGGCAACGCGCCCGGTCGACCCTCGCCACCAGAGGCACGGCCGGCCCGGCGCGCAACCGCGCCACCGCCGCGGTGAGCAGATCCAAGGCGACCGCAAGCGCCTCCTTGGGCGACCAAAGCCAGGCGCACTGCTCTCGCAAGTTAACGTACTCCCATACCCATGGAGGAGGCAAATCTCCCACGCTTTCCCAGACGCCCAGGCCGCTTCGACAGCGCACCCGTTGGGTAGTGCAGCCGTAGCACACCTGCGCCAGATTGCAGCACGAACACCCCCCCAACACCACACCCTCGAGGCCGCTTGCGGCGTTCCGCAGCTCGGCAAGCCCTTCCGGGACGCAGGCCTGGTCCACGATCTCCACGCGCAAGACCCCCGGCCGCTCGCGCAGCTGCGAGGCCAACGCCTCCAGGTCCAGCGCCGCGGCGATCTGCCCCCCGCAGCGGCAGAGGAACACCCCCACCTGATTGGGCCTCGACTCCACGATGGGCAGCCGCTGCACGGCCGGGAACAGGACGGGCACCGAGCCCGCGGGCACAGCGGGCACCTCCCCGTTCTTCCCCACGGGCAGGGCTCCCTCCGGCAGCTCGAGCCGGTATCCACCGGCATCCAGCAGCAGGTCCGCCTCGAACACCATCTCACGGGGGAAAGCGGCGTGATCGATTGCGCGGGCGCGGCACGCGGCCACGCACTCGAAGCACTCCGAGCAAACGGCGCACGAGAGGCAACGGGAAGCCTCGGTTACCGCCTGCTCTGGGGTGAAGGCTTTCTCCACCTCCTCAAAGACGCGCCGGCGCCGACGCGCTGCCACCACCGGCGGCTCCTGACGCGCCAGCCGGGGCAGGTCGCTTAGCTCCTCGGGCGAAGGCCGGGCAACCCACCGGGCGGCCCCCTCCTCCGGCGTGGGCGCTTCCCCACGCAGGTAACGCAGGATGCTCCGCGCCACGCGCTTCCCGGCGGCAATCGCCTCGATCACCGTCGCTGGCCGCACCACATCGCCCGCGGCAAAAACGCCCGGGCGCTTGGTCGCGCCGGTCTGTGGATCCACCACCAGGCGACCACCCGGACAAATCTCCGGCGGAAGGGAAGAAAGGTCCGCCTCCTGGCCGATGGCCACGACCACCATGTCGGTTTCCAAGACGAACTCGCTCCCCGGGATCGGGATGGGGCGGGCGCGCCCGCTGTCATCCGGCTCCCCGAGCTCCATCCGAAGGCACTCGACCGCTGCGACGCGTCCCTCCGACCCGACGATACGCACCGGAGCCACAAGCTCCTGCACGACCACGCCCTCCTCTTCGGCAGCAGCGATTTCTTCCGGCAACGCGGGCATCTCGCGCCGCGAGCGGCGGTAAAGCACCCGAACCTCTTCCAGGCCCAGCCGCAGCAGGACCCGGGCCGCGTCGATCGCGCTGTTGCCGCCCCCCACGACCACCGCCCGCCGGCCCACAAGCCACCCCTGGTTCCGCAGCGAGGCCGCGCTTCCCTCTGGAGCCAGGGCCACAGCGCGCAGCAGATCGGTCGCCTGGACGACCCCAGCGAGCGATTCCCCGGGAAGGTCGAGCGAACGGCTACGGTGCGCCCCCAGGCCCAGGAAGACGGCGCCATACCCTTGGGAAAACAGGTCATCCAACGTGAGCTCGGGCCCCAGGGGTGTGTTCAAACGGATCTCCACCCCGAGGGCCCGGATCGCCGCGATTTCGCGCCGCAGCACCTCCCGCGGGAGGCGGTAGGCGGGAATCCCCACCGCCATCATGCCACCGGCGACCGGAAGCGCCTCAAAGACCGTGACCCGCACCCCGGCACGCGCGAGCTCCCAGGCGACCGTGAGGCCGGCCGGGCCCGCACCGATGACCGCCACAGGAGGAAGGGCCGGATCGGGCGGCACAGCCGGCCAGCGCGGTCCTCCCTCCTCCGCAGCGCGGTCGGCAACGAACCGTTTCAGCGCACGGAGAGCGACCGGGCGATCCAGCTCGTTCCGGCTGCACTGGGCCTCGCAGGGATGATGACACACCCGGCCACAGATGCCCGGGAAGGGGATCGCCTGGGCGATCAGCTCGTGCGCCTCCCGAAAGCGCCCCCGCGCGATGAGCGCGACAAAGCCCTGCACACGGATGCCACCAGGGCACGATACGGCACACGGCGCGCTGCCCCGCTTCTCGATCGCGTACACGTTGGGGACGGCCCGCAACGGGGGTTCGCGGTAGACCGCGCGGCGGGTGCCGCCGTTGCCCGGAAAGACCCGCTCCACGGGGCAAACGGCCTCGCATTCGCCGCAGGCGGTACAGCGCCCAGGATCCACATAACGAGGGTGTACCGTCGCCCGGACCAGGAATTGCTCCCCCTGCCGGACCACCTGGCCCACTTCGGCCTGGGTAAATACCGCCAGGCGCGGATCCCGCGTGGCCTCCAGCAGATCCGGCACCGCCGCCATCCAGTCCGGAGCGTCGCGCAAGACCAACCGGCCCAGGAATGGGGAAGGTTCGAGGAGGACGACGGTGAGGCCGGCCGCTGCTAGCCGGCGCGCAGCCCGTACGCCGGCCAAACTCCCGCCGAGGACGATCGCGCGCGAAGGCACGGCACCTCTCCTTTACCGCCGATGGGACCGGGCTACCACGGGTGACGCGTCGGGATTGTAGCACGCCGACCACCCAGCGTCAAGAAGGATCCGCTTGACACGCCGCGCCCCCTCCCCTATAGTAGACCTGCCATCGTGGAGGTGCAAGATGCAGATCGTCGTCCTTTCCGATACCCACGACCACCTGGGGCACCTGGCCTGGGCCCTCGACCAGGCACAGGGGTGTGAAGCGCTCCTCTTCTGCGGGGATTTTTGCGCCCCCTTCACCTTGCGGGAAATGCTCAAGCGCTTCCGGGGGCCGATTTACGCCGTCCTGGGAAACAACGCCGGAGACCCCCTCCTGTTGGCTCACGTCGCCAAGGAGTCGGGCCGGGTCACCCTCTACGGCGATGTGGGAGAATTGGAGCTGGGCGGCCGCCGCATCGCCATCGTCCACCATCCCCGTTTGGCCGAAGGGCTGGCCGCCCTGGGCGCCTACGACCTGGTCTGCTGCGGCCATACCCATAAGGCGCGCCTGGAGTGGATCGGAAATACGCTGCTCCTAAACCCGGGCGACCTCTTCGGCCTTTTTGGCCCCCCCAGTTTCGCCCTCTACGACACCGTGACCCACCGGGCTCGGCTGATCGAACGCGGGGAGAGCCCCTAGAGCCGTCCCAGGCCCATGCGCTCCTTCGCCTCGGCCACCGTGGCCTGGGCGATAGGGCGTACCCGGGCCGCGCCCTCGCGGAGGACGTCCCGTACCACGTCCGGATGGGCCTCGAGCTCCCGCCAGCGATCCTGCAGCGGGGCGAGGTCGGCAGCGATCTCGTCCGCCAACACCCGCTTGCACTCCAGACACCCGATCCCCGCCGTGCGGCATCCGTGCGCCAGCTCTTCCTGCTTCTCCTGGGGCGTGTAGAGCCGGTGCAGCGTCCAGATCACCGGACACTTCTCCGGCTCGCCACGGTCGCTTCGACGCACCCGGGCTGGGTCGGTCGGGGCACGGGCAAGTTTCTCCCAAATGAGCTCGGGGGGATCGGTCAGGGCGATATAGCTTCCGGGAACGCTCTTGCTCATCTTCCCCTCACCGGTCAGGCTGGGGACGACGGTGGCCGGAGTATGATAAGTCACCGGCTCCGGGAAGACGTAGCCGTACGTGGCGTTGAACTTGCGCACAATCTCACGCGTGAACTCGATATGCGCTTCTTGGTCTTTCCCCACCGGCACGACCGTTGCCTTGTAGATGACGATGTCCGCCGCCTGGAGGATCGGGTAATTCAACAGGCCGGAGCTCAGGAATCCTCCGGTCTGGCTGAGCTTATCCTTCAAGGTCGGGAGGTCCTGCAGCTTGTTCACCGAAGTGATGCAGGAAAAGAGCCAGGCGAGCTCGGTGTGCTCGGGCACATCGGACTGGACGATGAGGGTGGCTTTCGTCGGATCCAGGCCGGCGGCCAGGAAGGCGATGGCCGCCTTGAGCTTGTTTTCCGGCATGCTTTGGGGGTCGAAGGGAACAGTAATCGCATGGTAGTCGACGATGCCATAGATGCACTCGTAGCGGTCCACAAGCTCCAGCATCCCCTTGATCGCCCCCAGGTAGTTGCCCAGGTGCAGGACACCGGTTGGCTGGATGCCGGAAAAGACCCGTTCCTTGGCCATATGCATTCCCTCCGGGAAACGACAGGCCCTCGAAAGCGAGGGCACACGCAGTATAGCACAGAGGAGCACGAACGTCAAAAGGCGCGGCTGGTTGCTCGGGCCCCTTCGCTATGGTAGAATCGCTAGCACGGCGGGGGTGCGCCCCGGAGGGTGCACGATGCACCTTTTTCACGTGCAGTTGACGAACTTTCGCCTCTACCGCCACCTGGAGGTGGCGCTCGACATGGGAACTACCCTGCTCTGGGGCGCGAACGCCTCCGGGAAATCGTCCTTCCTGGAGGCGATCTTTATGCTGGCCACCACCCACTCGCCGCGTGCAGGAGCCGACCGCGAGGTCATCCATTGGGACGCGACCGAAACGTTCGGCATCCCGCCCTTTGCGCGGGTGGTCGGGCGGCTACAGCGCGCGGACGGACCGCTGACGCTGGAGATGGTCGTGCAGCGGCAGGCTGCGGGATCGGAGGAGCCGTCCGGCCGCTGTCAGAAACGTTTCCTGGTAAACCGGCAGCCGGTGCGGGCCCGGGATGCGGCCGGCCGGCTGCAGGTCGTGCTCTTCGAGCCGGAAGACCTGAACCTGGTTACCGGTTCCCCCGCCCGGCGCCGTCGTTATCTGGATGTCACCCTGATGCAGGCGGACGCGCGCTACTGGCAATCCCTGCAGCGCTACCACCAGGTGGTGCTGCAACGCAACCGGCTGCTGCGCCGCTGGCGCGAAGAAGGAGCCCCCCCGGGCTCACGCGAAGAGGTGGCCTTCTGGAACCGGGAGATGGTCGAGCACGGTTCCTACCTGATCGCTGCCCGTGCCCGCTTCATTGCCGCCCTCGGTCCGCTGGTGGAACGCCTCCACCGTCAGCTTTCCGGAACTGCTGAGCAGCTCACCGTAGCCTACCGTCCCCAGGTTCCCTGCCCGCCCGGGGCCGACGAGGCCGGAATCGCCTTCGCCTACCGCCAGGCGCTGGCCAGCACCTGGCCCCGGGAAGTGCAGTTGGGCCAGAGCCTGCTCGGCCCACACCGCGACGACCTTTCCTTCTCCCTCGATGGGGTCGATCTGGCGACCTACGGCAGCCGGGGGCAGCAGCGCACCAGCACGATCGCGCTCAAGCTGGCCCAGGTGGAGTGGCTGCGGCGGGAAAGCGGGGAAGCGCCCATCGTCCTCTTAGACGATGTCCTTTCGGAGCTCGATCCTGCGCGGCGCAGTTCCCTGCAGGGCTGGCTCCTGGAGGGAGGGTGCCAAGTCATCCTCACGGCCACAGACCTGGCTGCTTTCCTGCCGATCACGCTGGAGCAGTCCACGGTCTATCGGGTAGATGCCGGCCGCTGGACGCCCCTGGAGCGAAAGTCCAAGGCCGACGATTTGGGGAAACCGGGATAGCCCCGAGACCACCCGCCAGGGTCCCGGGCAGAGGCCGATTTCCCTCAAGGGAGAGTTCTCCTGGGAGGTGCCGATGCGGCGCCTGTTCGCCTGGGTCACCCTGGCCCTCGTCGCACTGCTCATGCTGGGTACGGGTGGCACCGTGGGGTGGCGGTGGTACCGAAAGGAACACGCCCGCCGTGAGGCGATCGCCGACTATATCCGGCGAACGGAGCGCTATTCTTCCCCGGAGATCCAGGCGATCCTTCCCTACGCGAACCCCCGGGCGATCACGCAGACCTATCACCTCCTGCTCGAGATCGCGCCGCCCCCAGAGATGCGCGAGGCCCACGACAACCTGCTGGAGGGGTACCGGTTTGTCTTTGCCGGGCAGAAGATGATCCTGCAGGCCGGCCGGGATGGGGTAGCCCTTGCGGAAGGGCAGTTCATGGTCGAATGGGGCCTCTCGCGTGTGGGAGAACACCGTCGCCTGCTGGAGGCCTACCGGCGCTAGGCGGGCGCAAAGGCTTACCAACCGAAGGAAAGCCGCTGGATCAGGTTCGCCGGAAGGCCGGCCTCCAGCATCCGGCGCTGTGTCGTCTCGACCGGATACGGGACGCGTCGCATCTCGGCCGCGAGCGTCTCCGTGTCCACAAGGAGGTAGGCCGCCCGAGGATCGCCGTCGCGGGGCTGTCCGATGCCCCCAGGGTTGAGGATCCAGCGGCCGGACTGCAAGGACAGCTCGTCCCCGTCCAGAAGCCAGCGTCGCCTGCAGGTCAGCGTTTCCCCGTCGGGTACGTGAAAGGCCAGGGGAACATGGGTATGGCCGACCAGACATAGGCGCGTCTGGAGGAAAGGCAGGTTCTCCAACACCGCCCCAGGGCTCGTCAGATACTCCCAGATGGGCTCGCGGGGGCTGCCGTGCACCAGGGTCCATTCGTCAAACACAAGCGAAAGGGGCAGCCCTTCCAGGAAGGCACGGCTCGCTTCGCTCAACTGTTCCGCCGTCCACCGGCAGGCTTCTCGGGCATCGAGGTTAAAGTCGGCGAGATCTAGCTTCCCCAGGCAGGCCCAGTCGTGGTTACCTGCAACGGACACGATCCCTCTCTCCTGGAGCCGGGCCACGCACTCGTTCGGGTCCGGTCCGTAACCAACGATATCCCCCAGGCACCAGATCGCCTCCGCCTGTTCCCCAATGTCCGCCAGGACCGCATCCAGCGCGGCCAGATTGGCGTGAATGTCCGAAATCACCGCACAGCGCATCGCTTTCCTCTCGAGCGGCAATCAGAACCTGGTCCATGCTCCTCCCCGGATGGGCCTGCGCATTGTACTACACGGCGCCTCCGCACGCAACCCGGCTTGCCACAACGAGGCAATTGAAGTAGAATAGCTTTCGATAAGCTGCTCCTGGAGGGATACCGTGAAGCTCTCCGAGGCAAAAGTCGATGCCTTGACGGCAGAGATCGTCCGGATGCTCCAGCAACGGGACGACCTGCAGATCCGCTTGCCTCCAACACGCCTGCGGGTGCTCGTCCGGCAGACGATGATCGACGAACTCACCGTCGAGGACCGCCTGGACGAGGAGATCCGTCGGATGCTCCTTCCCTACGAGCACGAGATGCGGCGCGGCGGGGTGAGCTATAACGCCATGTTCAACCGCATCAAAGCAAAACTGGTACGGGAACGCGGCCTCATCCTCTGAACGGAGCAACAAGCGATGCGCCTTTCTCCTGAGAAAATCGGCCGGATCGCGGAACGGATCGTCGATGCACTCCTGGAAAAGGAAGCCATCTCCCTGGCCCATCCGGGCCGCGCCGGCCGTGCAGCCCTCGTGGCCGCCATCCGGGACCTCATCATCGCCGACCTGCGCATCGAAGAAGAGATCGACGCCGAGGTCGAACGCATCCTTGCCTCCTATTCCCGCCCGATCGTGGGTACCGAGCGGGACGTCCTCTTCCGCAAAACCAAGGAAGAGATCGCCGCCCGCCGCGGCTACGTCCTTTAGCTTTCGCCCCCGTGACTGTCCGGTAGACGGTGGGAAGTAGTCGCCGATTGAAATCGTCCCTGGGGGGCCTCCGGCCGGGCGGCCGCCTGCGCGGCCGCTACTCCCGGAATCGGGTATAATCCTCTGTGGCCACTTCGGTTGGCCGGAGAGGAAAAGCCATGCGCTTACGGGTACGGATCCCGCGGGTTGAACC
>Ga0078972_1000759_pt1 | contig 132364 bp, 97 predicted proteins | sample YelNatPaOPGAMG01_FD_67568 | JGI IMG/M metagenome (GOLD analysis project Ga0078972, IMG submission 67568) | Hot spring thermophilic microbial communities from Obsidian Pool, Yellowstone National Park, USA - OP-RAMG-01 (SPADES assembly) (version 2) | ecosystem: Environmental > Aquatic > Thermal...
GCCTGTGCCCAAGAAGTTCATTCCGTCCACCGTAGCCAAACCGGGGGTGAAAGGCTGCCCTCCGGACATCTGGGTGGTGCCGTTGATCTCCCAGCGCTCCATGGGCAGCCGTAGCCACCGGATGGATGGCAGCCAGCTTTGCGGAACACCCCAAGTGTAATTCAGGGTGAATACGTGGTCGCGGTCGTAGCGCAGTCTGCCATAGTTGCGCTGGCGCGGGGGTAGGAACGCGCTGACGGTTGCCGTGTCGCTGGCCGCGGTTCCTAATGTCTTGGCGAACGTGTAAGACACCCGGATCTGGAGTCCGGCTTGTAAGCGGGCCAAGAAAGCCGCCTGCAAAGAATTGTAATTGGACGTGCCGCCGAACTCGAACTCCGAGATATCTCCGTAGCCCTGATACGCCCGCAAGAAATTCGGGGAATATACGGCGTTCGTGACGGGGTCACGGTTTTGCGGGTTTCGGTTCAGGAAACGTGCGCCGAGGGGCTCCGGATTGATATTGCGCAGCCACAATAGGTGCCGGGAAATGCTGCCGACGTAGGCGACGTCTATTTTTGAGCGCCTTCCGGCTGCCTGCTGGACGCCTAAGCTGTAGTTGTAAACGGTTGGCAGAAGTCCGCGGCCATATAAGGAGTTACCAATGGTTGACGGAGCCAATAAGGCACTGTTGGCGCTGGCTCGGAGGTCCTCGAAAGTGGTGTAATAAATGGCCGGAGTAAACACGGTGGGCGGATTGCTGAGCAGTTGCATTGTGGTTTGACCGCCCTGGATGCGGTCGTAAAAGATGCCCACACCCCCACGCAGAGCGGTCCGTCCTTTGCCTGTGGGATCGAAAGCGAAACCGAACCGCGGGCCCAGCGCCAGAGCGGGGAGGGTATAGAGCGACTTGGGAAAGCCCTGGGTGCCTCCCAGCACCATACCGTTGGCGGGGTCCCCAAAACCGGGTGCGAAGGTTCCAACAAAGCCGGGGTTAAAAATCTGGCCGTTAAGCGGATTGATCCCCACGCGGTTGCCCCGGCTATCACGTCCATTGCGTATCAGGACTGGGGCACGCGAGGGCTCCCACAACCCCGGAACAAATGCCGCGGCCTGCCCGCGAATATCGGCCTGCGGCCAGTTCCGGTAGAACCGCACGCCGACGTCAATCGCCAGTCTGCGGTTCACCTTCCAGTTGTCCTGTATGTACCATTCCAGCCCTGTGTATCGGGCGAGCCCGTAGGGACGGTTCGTAGCCTCTTGATAGCTGGTCATGATGCCCAATAGCGCGCTTGCGAAACCATATCGCGTACGATAAGGGTTGTTGGCATCGTCGGCGAAGCTGATCGCGCCCCGAGTTCCTGCTTCCTGAAGCTTGTCCTTCCTGGTGCGTTCCACGTAAACGCCGCCCCGGATGGTATGCCGGCCTTGGATCTTGGTCAAGTTTTCAACCACGCTGATGATGTGGTTCACATTTTTGTACGGCATGCCGTTGCTCATGGACGGGTTCACTGCATTGGGGACGTTCCCGAAGGCCGTGATGTTGGGAATATAGCCTTGCGGATTCAGTTCGGGGCGCCACTGCGGCAGGTCGATTCCCAGGGACTTCTTAGTGATCCGTTCCGGCAGGTCCGGCTTCGAAGTCAGCCGGTTCATACTGTATCCCAAGATCAACTGGTTCATCCAGGAGGCGCCGATGCCGCGCGTGATGTTGGCCGTGAAATTGCGCCCAGGCTGCTTGAAGGTGATCGGCGTTAAGTCATAGTTCACATTGCCGTTGATCCAAACGCCGTAACTTGGGTGCTGTTCGTCCGCGTTTTGGAAGTAGCGGAAGTACGTTTGCCAGCGCTGCGTAGGATTGAAATCGATACGGATCATCTCTGAGCGCCGCGGGTAAGAACCAGCCACCTGGGTAATATAGTTCCACTGGTTGACGCGGCTGGGCGCGGGATCGACGAAGTTCGGCTTGGGGAACATATTCAAAATCGCCAAGCCCGTCTTGTTGAACCGGTCCTTAGGAATGATATTCCCCGGAAATGGCCGCCCCGTCAGCGGATCGTAAACGGTAATCGGGCGGTTGTTGACGTCATAAGTCTGCGTGAAATCGCCTTCGCGCTCTAAAAGATTGGGGACTCGAACGGTCCGGGCAGCATAGTTAACCTTCTGCCGCGTAAACTCCTCCGTGAAATAGAAGAACAACTTGGAGTTTTTGCGATTCTTGGGCCAAACCGGTCCGCCCAAAGCCCAGGAAGCGATGTTGTACCGGTAAGGCGGCTTGCCGATGCCGTTTCGGTTGTTGAAGAAATCGTTGGCGTTGAACTGCTCGTGACGGTGTGACCACGAGGCGCTGCCATGATATTGTTGCGTGCCGCCCTTGGTTACGACGATGATGGTCCCGCCCACCGCCCGTCCGAATTCAGCCTGGTAGTTGCTGGTGAGCACCTTGACTTCCGCGATCATGTCCAGCGTGGGGGCGGTATGCGTCGTATTGTTCGAACCCGTGTCCATGTTGGTCACGCCGTCGATGGTCATGTTCTTCTGGTTCTCCCGCGCACCGTTGATGAAGATGCCTCGGACGCCGTCCGGGCCGGGCGCTTCGCGGCCCTCGGTCTCGTCCACCACGCCCGGCAGGAGCCGCAGCACGTCGAGGAAATCGCGGCCGCGAATAGCGAGGCTTTCGATTTCCTCTCCCGTCACGACGCCGGACTTTTCGCCGCTGCCCAGTTCGACCGGCGCGGCGGTCGCCTCCACGGTCACTACCTCAGCGACCTCGCCCACCGCCAGTGTGATCTGGCCCAAGGCGCGAACATCGCCGGAGTTCAGCCGGATGCCGCCCTGCTTGTAACTCTTGAAGCCGCTCATCTCCACCGTGAGCGTGTAAGTTCCGGCTAACAGGTCTGGAAACACGAAGTAGCCTTCTGAATTCGTCTGCGCCGTCCGGCTCGCATTATTCAGTTCATTGGTGAGGGTCACGGTCGCGCCTGGAATGACGGCGCCGCTGCTATCGCGCACCGTGCCGTTCAAAGTAGCAGAAACGTTTTGCGCGGCGACTGGCCACGCCAGAAGCGCCGCCAGCGCGAGCAGCGCCGACTGCCGAATCGAGCTCATGAGCTCCCACCTCCCAGGAAAGAACTATCACAGGTGAGGGAGACAACGCAACGGGGCTATACAAACAAACGCGGGCCGCCACCGGCGCTGCGCCCGCGCGGATCCGAGCCAGACTGCGGCGAAACCCGCCGCCGCGCTTACGCCTGCGTCAGCGAAACGCATCCCGCAAGCGCTTTCACGGACTGCTGGCAGCGTTTCGCATTCGAAACGGGAGAACGTCGGGTAGCCGCCCGGGGAAGCCAACTTTCTCAAGACCAAAATCCCGGGGGAGAAAGCGCGCCAAACCGCCTGCCTCTGCTCCCAAAGCGGCGAGCAAGGATCGAGTCAATGTTGCCTGCGGTCAAGCGTCCGGCTGCATTCAAGCCGCTATGCCGCACGCCGAATCAGATTTCAAAAACAGCGCCGGTATCAGCGCTGGTGACGTGGAGCAAATAGCGGGCGAGCCAGCCGCGCTTCACTTTGGGTTCAAAAGGCGGAAGGGCGGCCAGGCGGCGCTGAATTTCGGAGTCCGGCGCCCGGAGTTCAATACGCCGCGTGCGGGCGTTAATATAAATGCGGTCGCCGGGCTGCACGGCGGCGATAGGCCCGCGTGCCGCTGCTTCGGGCGCAATATGCCCGACGCACAGCCCCCGTGTGCCTCCGGAAAAACGCCCATCAGTGATCAGCGCGGCTTTCGTCCCTGCGCCGGAAAGGGCGGCGGTGGGAGAAAGCATTTCTTGCATGCCGGGTCCGCCCCGTGGTCCTTCATAACGGATCACCACTACATCGCCATCCTGCACTTCGCGGGCAAGAATGCCCCGCAGCGCCTCCTCCTGAGATTCATAAACTCGGGCAGGCCCTTCGAATTCCATCATGTCTTCGGAGACGCCCGCGGTTTTCACCACGGCCCCATTGGGGGCCAGGTTGCCGAACAAGATCGCCAAACCGCCGGTCTTTGAATACGGATTCTGCACCGTGCGGATTACGTCCCCATCCGCATCCGGCGCTGCGTTGACGGAATCGGCAAGCTTTCCCGTTACAGTGGGCAGCTCCAGCGTCAAGCCGGGCTGGCCGTTCTTGGCAAGCTCTTTCAGGATGGCTGGAATGCCTCCGCAGCGATGAACGTCTTCCACATGAACATCCGCACGGCTCGGCGACACCTTGCAAATGTTGGGGGTGGTTTCGGAGATGCGGTTCAGACGATCCAGGTTGTAACGTATGCCGGCGGAATGAGCCAGGGCCAAGCCGTGCAGCACCGTGTTCGTGGACCCGCCCATAGCGACATCCAGAATGAATGCATTGTCCAAAGATTGCTCGGTGACGATGTCGAGCGGACGAAGGTTCAGTTCCAGACAGCGCTTCAAGGCATGCGCCGCCTTTCGCGTCAAAGCGATCCGCTCCGGGTTAAGCTGCGTGGCGCACGATGTGTCGTCCTTCCATACTTCGGCGGTAACCGTGCCATTGCCAGGGAGCGCCAGTCCCAAAGCTTCCGCCAGGCAGTTCATCGAATTTGCGGTGAACATGCCTGAGCAGCTCCCGCAGCCGGGACAGGCTTTCTCCGCCAGGTTGCGTAATTCCTGATCCGTCATCTTCCCGACACTGTGCTTGCCCACGCCCTCGAACACCGTGATGAGATCCGTATTGCCGCGCCCCGCGAGCATGGGACCACCGCTCACATACACAGCCGGGATATTGATGCGCACCATGGCGTTGAGCATGGCGGGAACAATCTTGTCGCAGTTGCCGATGCCGATCCAGGCGTCGCAAGGGTGGGCGCCGATGATCGTTTCGATTTGATCGGCGATGAGCTCGCGCGAAGGCAGCGAGTACTTCATGCCGAAATGCCCCATGGCGATGCCGTCGCAGATAGCGCCGCCGATGTTCGTGTACCAGACGTTGAAACCCAGGGCTTTCAGTTCTTCGAACAGGATGGCGCCGATCCGGTCCAGATGGGCGTGTCCCGGGATCTGGGTCGTGTAGGAGTTGATAATCGTAACGAAAGGCTTCTGAAGATCGTCGAGATTGCGTATGGCGCCTTCAGCGATCATAAGGGACTGCGCAGGCAGCATTTGGGCGCCGTCCTTGAGGATGCGGCTGCCACGTTTGCGGATGTCTTCAATGCCAGGGTTCATGAAGCCATTGTGACAAAATTCGAAAGCAGACAAATCCCTCCGGAATGCCCTGCGTTGACAGAAGCGGGGGGGATTTTTATCATGAAAGTGCTATACACCGTCCCCTTTCGGCCAGCCGGAAGGGGCCCGGCTGGTGTATCCGAATTCGAGACTACCTATGATTAAGGTTGAAGGTCTGTCCAAGCGTTACGCGCGCAATGTCGCCGTAGACAACATTTCCTTCGAAGTGGGCAAGGGGGAAATTGTCGGATTCCTGGGGCCAAACGGCGCGGGGAAAACGACCACCATGCGGGTGCTTACCTGCTTTTTACCCCCCACCTCCGGCTCCGCTAGCGTCGCCGGTTTCGACGTCATGTCCCATCCGATCGAAGTGAAGCGGAGGATTGGCTACCTGCCCGAAACCCCGCCTCTGTATCCGGAGATGGAAGTCTCCGAATACCTTGAATTCGTGGGGCGGCTGAAAGGAATTCCTAAAGCGGAGATTCCCAAGCGAATCGGCGAAGTAGCGGAGAAGTGCGCCATCGGCGACGCGCAGAAGAAGCTGATCGGCAAGCTCTCCAAAGGCTACCGGCAGCGCGTCGGGCTGGCGCAAGCGATTATCCACAACCCCGACGTGCTGATTCTCGACGAGCCCACCGCCGGACTCGATCCGAAACAGATCATCGAGACGCGGCAACTCATTCGAAACCTGGCGGGGAGCCACACCATCATCCTGAGCACGCACATCCTCCCTGAGGTCGAGCAGACATGCGAAAAGGTGATCATCATTAACAAAGGCAAGCTCGTCGCTACGGACTCGGTGGAGAATCTGACGCGGAGGCTGCGGGGTTCGGAAACCGTGGCGGTGGAAGTAGACGGGGCCGGGTCAGCGCTTGACAACCGCACCGTGCAGCAACGTCTCGAGCAGATTCCGGGAGTAAGCCGCGTGATCCACAAAGAAAGCAAAGACGGGCGCCATCATTTTGAGGTCGAAAGCCTGCAAGGGCGTTCCGTGCGGGCGGACATCGCGCGCTCAGTGGTGGAAGCGGGCTGGAATCTCCTGGAACTGCGAGCCGTGGGGCTCAGCCTGGAAGAGATCTTCCTCCAACTTACCGCGGCGGAAAGCGCAGCCCAGCAAGGAGGAAAACAAGCATGACGAACATCCTCATCCTTTGCAAGAAAGAGCTGAAGAGCTATTTTGTGTCGCCGATCGCCTACGGCTTGTTTGCCGTGTTCGCGGTGATCGCCGGATACTTCTTTTACGTCATTACCGCGGTTTTTGTGCAGCGCAGCATCGAAAGCCAGATGATGGGCCGCGGCTTCCCCATGGATGTGAACGAGTGGGTGATTCGCGGATTTCTCTCCAACATCAGCGTCATCGGCCTGTTTATCGTGCCCATGATCACGATGCGGCTGTTCGCCGAAGAGAAGCGCTCGGGAACCATCGAGTTACTGGCTACGTCGCCGGTCACGGACATCGAGATTATTTTGGGCAAGTGGCTGGCGGCGCTGGCGCTATACTGCTGCGTACTGCTGATCTCCGCTTTGAACGTGGCGATGCTGTTCCTCTACGGGAAGCCCGACTGGAAACCCATTCTGGTGGGCTACCTCGGACTGTTGCTTCAGGGGGGATGCCTGCTGGCCATTGGCACGTTCGTCTCCACAACCACTAAGAACCAGATCATCGCCGGCACGGCGACCTTTGCGGTTTGCCTGCTGCTGTGGGTTTTTGATTGGGTGAGCTACGAGACGGCGACGTGGGCTAAAGTGATGTCTTACATGTCGGTGGTGGCGCACTTTGAGCCTTTCGCCAAGGGCGTGCTCGACTCCAAGGATGTCATCTATTACTTGTCAGTGATCTTCCTGGGGCTGTTCCTTACCGCCCGGTCTCTGGAATCGTTGCGCTGGAGGTCGTAAATGAAAGACTGGTTGAAAGCTCGGCAGACGAAATACACGGCCTACGTCACGACATATATCCTGGTTGTCCTGACGGCGCTGTCCATCATCAACTTTCTGGCGAATCGCCACAATAAGTCCTACGACGCGACTTCGAACAAACGGTTCAGCCTTTCGGACCAGACGACCAAAGTGGTGAAGAACCTGAAGCAGGACGTCAAAATCACGTATTACGACTTGTCCAATCGTTTCCAGCAAGCGAAAGATTTGTTGGATCGTTACAGCAACCTATCGCCGAAGCTCAAGGTGGAGTACGTCGACCTCCTGAAGAAGCCACAACTGGCGCGTGCAGCAGGCGTGAGAAGCGAAGGCACGATCTTCGTCGAGTCCGGCGTCAAAAAGGAGGAAGCACGCAGCTTGACGGAGGAGGAAGTAACGGGCGCCATCATCCGCGCCATCAAATCCGGAGAGCGAAAGGTGTGCTTCGTGAAGGGCAGCGGCGAGCGATCCATCGACGAATATGGCCGCGATGGATACTCGCAGTTCAAAGAGTCGCTCGAGAAGAGCAACTACAAGACGCAAACCATATCCCTTCTGGAGAAGCCGGAAGTGCCGGCGGATTGCACGATTCTGGTCATTGGCGGGCCGCGCCACGATTATCTGGCGCCGGCCGTCGAGGCGATCAAGAAGTACGTCGAGAACGGCGGGCGGCTGGCGGCGTTCCTCGACCCCCCTTTGAAAATGGGGCGTGACGAGATTGACGAGAATGCCGCTTTGGTGCAGCTTCTGGAGAAGTGGGGAATAGCGCTGCAAAAGAACTTAGTGCTGGATACGAGCGGCATCGGGCAATTGTTTGGCCTGAGCGCCGCCGTGCCTCTAGTGGCGTCTTATGAGTCGCATCCCATCGTCAGGGACATGAAAGAGATTGCGACCGCGTTTCCCCTGGCGCGTTCGCTAGAGACCAAAAGCGCAGACAAAGCGACTGCTGAAAAGCTGTTCTCGACTACGGAGAATAGTTTTGCGACGACAAACCTGAGTTCTCCGGAAGTCAGACAGAGCGCCAACGACAAAAAAGGTCCTTTCGCGCTAGGCGCGGCGGCTACTTACAATACGGGTAAGGAAAACCAGAACGGGCGCATCGTCGTGGTCGGCTCGTCAGGCTGGGTGGCGAACGGATTCTTCCGGTTCAACGGAAACCGTGACCTCGCGCTCAACATGATGAACTGGCTTTCCTCGGATGAAGACCTGATTTCTATCCGCCCCAAAGAAGATGTAGACCGGCGGCTCACGATGACGCGGCGGCAAATGTCGTCGTTGTTTTACATCTCGGTGATCCTGATGCCGCTTCTGGCGGTTGGCTCGGGCATTGCGGTTTGGTGGCGCCGGAGGTAACTCATGAAGGTTCGCGGCTTGCTCGTAGCTGTGGTTCTCCTGGCGGTGCTGGGCGGCTTGTTGTACTGGTCGAACAAAAAAAAGAAAGCCGAGGAAAACAAGCCGCTGACGGACATCATCAAGATCTTCAGTTTCGACAGCGGGGATATACGGAAGGTGGAGATCAAGCGTAAGGATGGCGAGCTGGTGGCGCTCGAAAAGAACAAGGATGGGCAGTGGGCCATTGTAGCGCCGAAGCCGTACCGAGCGGACCAGGATGCGATCAGCTCGCTGGTCTCGACTCTCGCGACGTTGAACGCCGACAAGATCGTGGAGGAAAAGCCTGCGAATCTCGCGGATTTCGGTTTGGCGGATCCGGCGTTGCAGGTCACGCTTACCTTAAAGGACGGCAAGACCGCCAAGCTGCTGGTAGGCGATGAAACGCCAACCGGGAGCGGGTCTTTCGTTCGCGCCGAAGGAGATCCGAAGGTGTACACCATCGCGCAGTACAACCGGACCTCCTTCGACAAAAAGTTGAACGACTTGCGTGATAAGCGGTTGTTAGTCTTTGACTCCGACAAGATCACGCGGGTGGAACTCGCCGCAAAAGGACAGACCATCGAATTCGGCAAAAACGCTAAGGGAGACTGGACCATCCTGAAACCCAAGCCCATGCGGGCAGATCCCATCCAGGTGGATGAACTGATCCGCCGGCTGCGGGAGGCGAAGTTCGACCCGTCGGCTTCGCCTGAAGACCAGAAGAAAGCGGCTGCCGGGTTCGCCTCCGGGGCCCTCGTGGCCGTGGCCAAGGTAGCGGACCAGAACGGCGTCCAACAGCTTGAAGTCCGTAAGAGCAAGGACGATTATTTCGCTCGCGGCAGCGCTGCGGAGGGCGTTTATAAAGTCACGTCTGATCTGGGTTCCGGGCTCGACAAGAAGCTGGAGGACTTCCGCAACAAGAAGGTGTTTGACTTCGGCTTCAACGATGTTTCCAAAGTCGAGGTTCGAGACGGCGCCAAGCTGACCGTCTTGCAAAAGTCTGGGGAGAAATGGATGTCCGGGTCCCAGGAGATGGAATCGGCCGCCGTGCAGTCGCTGATTGACAAGCTGCGGGACGCTTCGGCGGTAAAGTTCCCTGAGACGCCCTTCCCTGGCGGCGGCGTAGAAATCGCCGTGACCTACGGGTCAACGACCGAGAAAGCCTCTTTCTTAAAGACCGGTGGAAAAACGCTGGCTAAGCGGGACAACGAGCCTTCGGTGTACGAACTGGACGGGAACGCGCTCGATGATATCCAAAAGGCGCTCGCAGCAGTAAAGCCGGCGCAGCCGCCCAAGGAGGAAAAGAAGAAAAAGTAAGTCGCAATCGCGGCTTTTTACGGGGCGGTGACGCGCGTACCTTCACGGATTTCGTCCGAGGCGCGCTTGATGATGGCGTCGCCTGCCCGGAGGGGGCCGAATACTTCAATGGCGTCGCCCGCGGGAGACCCTTTGGTTACGTTCACCCACTCAGCTTGCCCGTTGCGAACGCGGATGACAAACGTTCGCTCCGTGGTGGTGACCACTGCGGAGGCAGGAACGAGCAGCGAGGCTTTCGATTTACGCACGGGCCACTGCACTTCGGCAAACATCCCGGGCGCGAGCCGCAACCCCGGGTTAGCCACGTCCGCTTCCACCGCCATGGTTCGCGTTTTGGGATCCAGCGAATGAGCTATGCGGCTGACCGTTCCGCGGAAAGTCTCTGCGGGGTATGCCGGCACGGTAAACGCGACCGTCGCGCCAAGCGGAATCGCGCCGACCTCGGTCTCGGGCGCCGGCGTCACCAAGCGCAAGCGTGAGACTGCTTCTATTTCGAGCAACGGATCCGCCTCGGGACCCGCCAAGGCGCCAGGATGCGCCCGCCGGGCGGTCACCACTCCGTCAAAGGGCGCGGTGATCTCCAAATAGCCGAGCATGTCCCGGAGAGGAGCCACTGCGGCCTGGGATGCACGCACCGCGCTTTCCTGGGCGCTCAGGAGCGCCCGGGCGGCTTCTACGGCTTTTTCTGCCTGCACCACTTCATTGCCGGCCACTGCGCCGGGAGTGGCGGCGGCTTTTTTCAACCGCTCATATGTGCTTTGCGCGGCGAGCAGTTTGGCTTCTGCCTCCGCTCGGAGCGCTTGGGCAGTCGCGACTTTCGCCTCCGCGGCGGCAACTTGCGCCGCCATCTCGGGCGCACTCAAGCGGATGAGGAGTTCCCCTTTTTTAACCAAGCTGCCGCGGTCCACGCGGATCTCTTCGATAAAGCCCCTCACCCGTGCGCGCAGTTCGACCTTTTGAAAGGCAACCAGTTCGGCAGGCAATCGCAGCGTCCGTTCCAACGCCTTCGATTGCACCTTCGCGATTTCGATGGCCTGCCCCCACAAAGCGGGCGCCAGTAATGCCGTGAATGTCAGTTTACGTAGCCTCATGGTATTGGCTTTGAGGATCGTTCGGATCCAGGGAAGGAGAGAATTTTTTTGCACGACTTTGCAGAATGGCGTATGCGGACGGCAGCACGGTAAGCGTGGAAACGGTCGCCAGCGCCAAGCCGCCAATCACGGCACGCCCCAGCGGGGCGGTTTGGGCGGCGCCTTCGCCCAGCCCCAGCGCCATGGGCGTCATCCCGGCCAGCATCGCCATAGCCGTCATCAGCACTGCGCGCAGACGCCCGCGTGCACCTTCGAACGCTGCTTCCAAACACGGCGCCCCCTCGCGCCTCCTCATCTCAGCGAATGTCACCAGCAGGATCGCATTGGCCACGGCGATGCCAAGAGCCATGATCGATCCCATGAAGGATTGCACGTTCAGCGTGGTTCCAGTACCGAGCAGCATCAGAATCACGCCGCAGATCACAGCAGGGACGGTCGAAACTACGGCTAGCGCCAGACGGACAGACTGGAAATTCGCAATCAGCAAAAGGACGATGGCGCCCACCGAGAGCGCCAACCCTGTGCGCAGGCCGGTCAATGTCTGCTCGAAGGGCGGAATTTGGCCCCGCACGGCTACGGTGACGCCTCGTGGCGGCTCGCCCAGGCCGCGAAGAGCGGCATGGACTTCCGAAGCCACCTCTCCCAGCGGACGCCCGTGGATGTTCGCCGTCATGCTAATCACGCGCTGCATGTTATAACGCTCCACTAACCCCATGGTCGTTCCCAGCCGTACTTGCGCTACATCCCCGAGCAGCGGGTGCAGCGCAGGCCCGGGCATTACCGGCAAGGCCTTCACGTCATCCACCGACGCCATACGGTGCTGCGGAATTTCGACCTGGATTTGAAACGCATTCCCGCTCACGGGATCCCGCCAGTAATTGGGCTCCACAAACCGGCTGGAAGAAGTAGCCGCAACCAGCGACCGCATGACGCTAGACATCGTAAGCCCGAACTGTCCGGCGCGTTCCCGGTCCAGCATGACCTCCAGCGTCGGATAGTCCCAGCTCTGGGCATACTGCAAATCTCGCAAACTCGGAATCTTCGCAAGCGCAGCGAACACCTTCTCCGCAAAAGCGCGATTGGCGGGGAGCGATGGCCCCTGCACGGCGACCTCAATGGGGGTAGGCGAACCGAAACTCATCACCTGGCCGACAATGTCGCCCGCTTCAAATGAGACCGCCACGCCCGGCAGCCGGCGGCGGAACTCTTCCCGCAACTTCTCTTTGAGCTCCTCGCCCTGCAAGGGAGCGTGGCGTTTCAACGCCACGCGCATGACGGCTTCGTGAGGTCCGCTGGTGAACAAGTAAATCGTGTTGACCGGGTAGGCTGCCGGCTGGACGCCGATAAACGCGGTTGAAATGAGCACGTTTTCGGGTCCCGCAGTCTTGCGTATGATATCCAGCGCCTGCAACTGAATCAGCTCCGTGCGCTCGATCCGGGTGCCCGTGGGCGCTCGCAAGCGTAACTGAAACTGAGTGGCGTCGCCTGGGGGAAAAATCTCGGTCCCCAAACGCGGCGCCGCCAGCACGATGACCGCGAGCGAAGTGACGGTGTACGCCGCCACCGCTGGCCAGCGATACCGAAGAATGAAGCGCAGATATCCGGCGTATATCCGCCGGACAAGGCTGTCCTCCTGTTCTTCCGCACCCTTTCGCATCACCCAAGTGGCCAGCACCGGAACTAGGGAGCTGGAGAGAACGTACGACGAAACCATGGCAAAGCCTACGGCGAGCGAGAGAGGGACGAAGAGCTGTTTCCCGACGCCCACCATGAAAAAAGATGGGACAAAAACGGCAAGGATGCAAAGCATCGCCAGCATGCGCGGCAGCGCGGTCTTGCGGGCGGCGTCGAGCACCGCGCGCGCTCGGCTGACCCCGGAAACCATGTGCGTGTGTATGTTCTCAATCTCAACGGTCGCCTCATCTACCAGCACGCCCACGGCCAGCGCGAGCCCGCCCAGGGTCATGATGTTGATGGTTTGGCCCGTCGCCCAGAGAAGCGTCACCGCGCTCAGCAATGCGAACGGAATCGTGGCCACGACAATCAGCCCGCTACGCCAGTCGCGCAAGAAAGCCAGCACCATGAATCCCGTGAGCAGGGCGCCGAGCAGTCCCTCGCCCACCAGACCGCGAATCGCGTTGACTACATAACCCGATTGATCGAATTCCAGGCGAATGTCCACGTCTTCAGGCACAACTTTCCGCATCGCCGGCAGCGCGCGCTTGACGGCGTTTACGACCGCCAGCGTGGAGGCGTCGGCGCGCTTGGTCACCGGGATGTACACGGTCCGCTTCCCATTCACGTGGGCATAGCCTGTGATGATATCCGTTCCGTTCTCGATTACCGCGATGTCCCGCAGATAGACCGCGGGGTTAGAGCCGGGTCGCACCGGAGCGTCAAGCAATTCCGGCAGGCTCCCTCCGAGGACTGCGTTTGTGGATGCGATGCGCGTCAGATCTCCCATCCGGACATTCCCAGACGGCAGGACCACGCTCGCCTTGTTCACCGCAGCGATAGCTTCTTCCGGCGAGATGCCGTAAGCCCGCATGCGATCGGGATTGAGCCGGACGACGATCGTACGCTGATTGCCTCCGAACGGAGGCGGAGCTGAAACCCCCGGCAACGTGGCGAACAACGGCCGAACACGGTTTAACGCGATGTCCTGCATCTCGCCCGGAGTTCGGATGGGAGAAGAAAACACCAGTTGCCCTACCGGCACGCTTCCGGCGTCATACCGCACGACGAACGGCGGGACTACGCCAGGCGGCATAAACGCACGAGCGCGATTGACATACGCCACGACCTGCGCCATCGCCTGGTTCATGTCCGTGCCCGGGTAAAAAACCAGCTTCATGAGCGCAGCGCCTTGGATGTTCTTGGATTCCACGTGCTCGATGCCCGTAATGTAGAGGAAGTGGTACTCGAAATAATAGGTTAGAAAGCCCTCCATTTGAGCCGGATCCATGCCGCTGTAAGGTTGAGCGACGTAAATGGCCGGGGCTCCTAAAGGCGGGAAGATGTCCACGGGCATGCGTTGCACTGCGAAATACGAGCAGATAGCGATAGCGGCGACGGCCACAAGAATGGTAATGGGCCGCCGCATTGCCGTCAATACCAGCCACATAAGTCAGCTTCTCCCTCCGGCCTAAGCTTTTATTTCGCCGCCATGAAAAACGCCCGCAGATCCCCTTCGGCGAACGCCAGCGCCAGCAGCGCTCGCCAGAGGTTGAGGCGAGCCAGCGAGTCGTCGATTTCGGTTTGCGTCAGTAGTCGCTGCGCTTCGGCGACCTCCACAAAGACGCCCAGCCCCGCGTCGTACCGGGCTCTAGCCTGCCTTTCGGCCATACGGGCAGCTTCCAGTTGCGCCGGAACATTGGCGGCCAATCGTTTCGCGCCCTCAACCGCAGCCCGGGCTTTCTCCATCCGTCCGTTCAATTCGCGAAGCATCTGGTCATATGCCGCCTGCTCGGCTTGGCGTTCGTGCAGCGCAGCCGCTTTCCGGGCGCGTAAGGGGAATATGACGGTTGGGGAAAAGGACACGGTGAATCCGACGGCCCAGTTATACACGGTAGGCGCCAAACCCGAGGCTGCGCCGCCTGTCGCGCCGTCGGTGCGCGCGCCGGAGCCCCGCCCATAGCTCGCCGCCTGGAGGTTCAGCCTCGGCCAGAGCTCTTTTTCCAACGTCCGCTCTCGGGCCCTCGCCTCCTCCACTGCGGCCCGCCGTTCCCTGGCGGCGGGGTGCTGGAGCAGATCCATGGCCGCCGGCAACGAGGATGCCGCCTGCGTCAAAAACGGACCCGCCTCCACGGATACGTCGTTCGGAGGCACGCCCAGCATTTGCCCTAGCGCGGCGCGAGATAGGGCTACCGCCTGTTCGGCCTGTACAAGCTGATTTTGCGCCAGCGCCACCTCCGCTCGCGCACGGCTGAGGTCAGCTCCCGGCCGCAGCTCTGCTGTCACGAGCGCCTGGACCGAACGCTCGGCCGCGGCCGCCCGTTCCACTCCAGCTTGAGCGGCCTTGACCGTTTCCTGCGCGGCGAGCAGCGTGAGAAAGGCGTCAGCGGTGGCGGCGCCAATCTCAAAGCGGGCGCGCTCGGCAGCCGCCTCTGCCCGATCACGCGACGCTTCCGCCACGGCCATCGCTGCTCGGCGCTGCCCAAAGTCAAAGGGCTCCCAGCTCACGAGCATGCCCGCGGCCGTTCCCCAGACGCTGGTGAAGTGATTCGTGCCCAGCACCGGTCCTGAAATGGAAGGAATTACAGATTGCGGCAGAAGCAAGCCGAAGACGTTGTTCCGGGAGGCGCGGTTCACCTGCGTGATGAGATCGGCCCGGGGCCAATAACTTGCACGCGCCAGGTTGATTTGCTCCGCGGCGGCGGCGAGCCTTTCGGCGGCCGCCCGTGTAGCAGGATAGGTGGAAACGGCCGTCTCCACAGCCTGTTGCAAGGTGAAAGCTTTCGGCTGCGCCGGCAGCACGCCGCAAGAACAGATCAGGCACAGCGCTAGCTTTCCACTTGAAGCGAATCGGTTCATCCCAGTCCCAGAACTTGAGTATCGCACAACCCGAGACCCCCCCATTGCTTATGCATATGCTAGGAGGAAACAGCCCCGTGGGCTAGGGATTCCCCCGATAAAGACAAGCGCGGAAACAGCCGTGGGACTGAGTGCGGGCGCACTCCGTGTGTGAAGTGGAACGGCAGGCGCTCGCAGGCGAGGGATGAGGCATGCTGGATAAAAAGCAGGCGTCAAACAGAGGCTATGTCCTGGTCGCCACCGCGCTTTCCGCCGTAGCGTTGCTGGGGATGGTAGGGCTGGCAGTGGACTTAGGTAGGGTTTTTATCGCCAAAAGCGAGGCTCAGACCTTCGCGGATTCAGCCGCGCTAGCGGCGGCGGCCGAACTTGACGGCTCGTTGCAAGGCATTACAGACGCCATCAACGCCGTAAACGCCAATCCAAACAAGTGGAACTTTAACACGCGCGCTTTCACTGGGACCATCGTTGAATTCGCCCAGAATGCTACGGGTCCATGGGTGAGTATGCCTAGCACTGGCGCCGGCTACCGCTTTGTGCGCGTCACGTCTTCCGTGAATGTGAGCTTGCTCTTTCTACCCGCGGTCGTGCCTACCTGGTCCCAACTCGTGAAGGCGCGAGCCGTGGCGGCGCAAGTTCCAAAGACCACCTTTCGGGAAGCCCTTTTCCCATTTTCGCCTTTCGCTCACGGCCCGTCCGGGCCTAATTTTGGCTTGACCCCGGGAACGCAGTACACGCTACGGTGGGCGTCTAACCCGAGGCTCACAGGCGGAGTCGGAAACTCGAACGTCTGCGAAGGCGATCGCGCGCAGGCGTGGGTGGACTTAGCTCAGGCCATGGGAGGCTCCGAGCGCGGCTTCATTGAAGATACGAGCGCCTCCACCATCCGGGCCACCATCGTAGACGATTACCAGAGCGTTTTCCGGTCCGTAGGAGACTTGGTGAATTTCACGGGCGGCGCCAAACAAACCGAACTGGATGCTCTGCTTACGCGGATTTCGCAGGACACCGACTCGCAGTCGCAGAGCTTCAGCCAGTATGTGAACCTGGGGCGGGGCAACGGACGGAGAATCGTCGCCTGTCCGATCAACGATGGCGGAACGCCCCCCGGCGTCAATCAGAGGATCGTGGGCATCGGCGCATTTTTTCTCCGGCGTACGGGCGATTATGGGAACGGCGGCAACCAAACGTGGTGCGCCGAATACATCGGTCCGTGGGTGCAAGGCAGCCGGAAGAAAGGCGTGGGCGACGGCGCCAACGGGGCATTTGTCGTTCGCCTGCTGGAGTAAAGGGATGAAAAGCATGGAAACGCGGTCGCGAGTCCATTGCCGCCGGGGTAGTTCGGTGGTGGAGTTTGCGCTAACCTTCACGTTTATATTCCCCCTGTTTGCGGGCACTTTCGAATTTGGCTATGCGTTTTACCAGTACAACAAATTGGTTAACGCCGTTCGAGCCGGGGCGCGCTACGCGTCGGTGGAGACATACGACTCGGCCACCAGCACGCCGTCGACGAGCTATGCTGCGCGGGTGAAGAATATGGTCGTGTACGGTAACCCCGATCCGCCTGCCGGCGCCGCTCCGGTGGTCCCCAACCTGAGCCCACAAAACGTCAACGTGATAGTGACGTTCGCCCAGTCCGTTCCTCGGTACGTAAAAGTGCAGATTAGCGGCTACCGCTTGGACGCAGCGTTCGGCTTCATTCGGCTCAATCTGCCGGCATGCACTTTCCCTTATGCGGGCAGATACGCGCCGCCCGTTTAGCTGAGCATTCAGGGCTAAGGAGGGAATATGAGACCCAGTTCTCGGCGGGAGCAAAGAGAGGCGAATCGCAGGCGCGGCGCCGCGATGCTGGAAGCGGCGCTCACGCTGCTGGCGTTTCTCACAATGGTCCTGGGAGTTTTGGATTTTGGGCAGTTTCTGTACGTGCATCAGGCGATTACCGAGAGAGTTCGCTCCGCCGCCCGAACTGGGGCGGTCAAGTTGCTCGACGCGGGGGCCATCCGGAATCTCGTCGTCTACGGAACCGTGAATGCCCCTTCCGGAAACCCTCCCGCGCCCGGGTTTTTGGGACTGACGCCCGACAACGTGAGCGTGAGCTTCGACGGCGCGAACACGAATGCGACTCGTTTGCAAGTGTCTGTAAGCGGATACCAGTACCCCGTGTTTTCACCACTCATTGCGGGGAGGCGCAGCAATATGGCCATTCGTGTCACGGTTCCTCTGGAAACCCCGTAGCGCCGTTTCCTTCCACATGAACCGTCGCTGTAACCGGTAGGGGCGCGCGTGCGCGGTTCCTGGCAGCCCGCGTGCATGTGTTGTAATGGTAAGTGGTCAGCCTTGCTGGGATCCTAGTTGAGTCTCAGTGTTCTTGAAGGGAGTTTTGACCCAGATGGGTGAAATTCAGCCTAAGCGAAATCCGAAAGCCCCCCGCCAGCAATTGCCCGTGCTCGATCCCGAGCGCCGCGCCACAACCCCGGAAGAAGTGGCGCTTGGATTCACCAAAGAGCAGGTTGATATTGAAGCGCGCCGCTGCCTGAATTGTAAAGACGCGCCGTGCGTGCAGGCCTGCCCTCTTCACATTGATATCAAAGCCTTTATTTACCGTATGGTGGTGGGGGATTACCAAGGAGCCTTCGAAAAAATCTCCGAGCAGAGTCCGTTCCCCGGCGTTTGCGGGCGAGTTTGCCAGCATGAACTCTTCTGTGAAAGCGCTTGTTTGTTGGGCAAGAAGTTGGATCCCGTCGCGATTGGCTCGCTGGAGCGCTTTGCGGCGGATTACAACAGGGCCATGCGTGGCGACGAGCGAAAGGAGTTTCCGCAGCCTACGGGTCCCAAGGTGGCTCTGATCGGTTCGGGTCCAGCGTCGCTGATTGCGGCGTTTGACCTCGTTCGCAAGAATTACCGCGTTACGGTATTTGAGGCTTTGCACGAGCTGGGAGGCGTTTTGGCATATGGCATCCCACCTTTCCGGCTCCCACGGGATATTTTGCGGGAAGAGATTGACAAGCTGCGGCGCATGGGCGTTGAGTTCCAAACCGATGTCATTGTGGGCAAAACGGTGACCGTGGAGGAGTTATTCCGCGAGGAAGGCTTCGACGCCATTTTTGTCGGCACCGGCGCCGGGCTGCCGTGGCTGATGGGCATTCCGGGCGAGAATTTGATTGGCGTATATACGGCGAACGAGTTTCTGACGCGCATCAATCTCATGCACGCATACGACCCCAACGCGGACACGCCCGTGCGGGTGGGGAAGCGGACGATCGTGGTAGGGGGTGGGAATTCGGCGATGGATGCAGCCCGGTGGGCGAAGCGCCTGGGCTCGGAGAGCTGGATCTTATACCGCCGCGGCCGGGCGGAACTCAAGGCGCGGTTGGAGGAAATCGAACACGCCGAGGAAGAGGGAGTTCACTTTGAGTTTCTGGCGGCGCCCGTGAAGATCTTGGGCAACGAGGAAGGCTATGTGACCGGTGTCGAGTGCATTCGTATGGAACTTGGCGAGCCGGATGAATCCGGGCGCCGCTCCCCGGTTCCCATCCCAGGTTCCGAGTTTGTGATCGAATGCGAAACCATTGTGGCCGCCATCGGACAGGGGCCGAACCCAACCTTGCAGCGCGCTACGCCGCAATTGCTTACAAAGAAGGGCAAGATTGTCGTGGATGAGTTCGGAAGGACCAACCTGGAAAGGGTTTACGCCGGAGGCGACGTGGTGCGGGGCGGATCCACAGTGATCCTAGCGATGAAAGACGGGCGCGCAGCGGCCGAGGCGATCCATAAGGCTCTCAGCGCAAAGCAATCTGAAACTCTCGAGGAGGTCCGGCAATGAACCAGATTCTGTTCAAGAAACCCCTCACGACGGACATCGTGCAGTTCGAGATCGAAGCGCCCCGGATCGCCAAGCGGTGGAAAGCAGGCCAGTTCCTGATTCTGCGGCCTCACCCGCACAACGAGCGCATCCCCCTTACGCTCGTGGACGGAAATCCGGAGCGTGGCAGCATCACCATTGTGGTGCAGGCGATTGGGAAGACCACTCGCGAGCTGGCCGAAATGGAAGTCGGCGAGTACGTCGCCGACGTGGTGGGGCCGCTTGGAGAGCCCGCCACGATCGAGTACGTCGGAAGGGTGCTGTGTGTGGGGGGAGGCGTGGGGGTGGCGGAACTGCTCCCCGTGGCGCGAGCGTTCAAAGAGGCCGGAAACTATGTGACCGCAATCTGCGGCGCTCGTACGAGCAGTCTCATCATTCTTGATGAGGAGTTGCGGGCTTGCTGCGACGAAGTTCTTTGGTCTACAGACGACGGCTCCAATGGTTTCAAAGGCACGGTAGTGGATCTGATGAAGGCTTGGAACCGCCGGGATGGTTTGGCGGCGGCCCACGTCATTGGCCCCATTCCCATGATGAAGTATGCTTCGCTGTTGACCAAGGAGTGGGGTGTTCCCACGTACGCCAGCGTCAACCCGATCATGATTGACGGTACAGGGATGTGCGGCGGATGCCGCGTCACGGTGGGAGGCAAGGTGCGTTTCGCCTGCGTTGAGGGCCCGGAATTCGATGCCCACCAAGTGGACTTCGACGAACTCGCCCGCCGCAACCGCGCCTATGTGGCGCATGAGCGGAAACGGTTAGAAGAACATCTTTGCAGGATTGGTCTAGGCCAGTAGCGGGCCAACCGTCACCCCCAAGTTTTTCGTTCCTGAGGACTCTCCCGGAACCCCAAGTGCGGTGCTGCAAAATTCACCATTGGGCGAATCTACGCTCGGAAACCACCCCCACTTTGGGGAATATCACCCACGAAGTGGGATCATTGTCCCACGGTGTGGGTGGACGCGCCGCAAACCGGGCTCCATATTCGGATGAACGCATCGTTTTTTCAATGTGTTAGCTGGCAGTTTCGGTTTGGGCACTAGCCTGCAAGACAGTGACGCCGTAGTTTACCATTTCGTAAAGGCAGGAGTGCGTATCCATGCTAGCCAGACCTAATCTAAAACCTGTCGTACGGGTGCTTCCTGCGGTTTTCGTGTTACTCAGTGGGGTAGCGCTGATCAGTGCGACCAAATCTCCGTTTACGACTCAAGATAAGGCGTATTACGCCGATCCCAATCTTGTCAATTATGTCCGTCCGGGACTGGTCGTGAAAATCTTATCCGCCCAGATCGCCAACGATGGCACCATCACTGCGCGAGTACGGTTCACCGATCGCAAGGGTGCTCCGCTCGACATCAATGGCATCGAGACGCCGGGCGCGATTAGCAACGGGAACCCTGGGATGGTGGCGGCTTATATTCCCAAAGGCGGCTATCAGTATGTCGCTTATACCACCAGGACCCAGAACAGCACCATTCGTCCGGGGCAGAGCGCCGTGCAGGCCGGCGCCGATTCCGGCGGGCGCTGGACCAAAGTCGCCGATGGAGAATATACGTACACTTTCGGAACCAAGGCGCCGGCAAATTTTGACAAGTCTGCTACGCACTCGATCGGGTGTTACGCAAACCGGAACTTGACAGAGTTCGGATTCGGCACGGACTTGGATGACGACGTGTATAGCTGGGTTCCAGACGGTTCGTCAAAACCCGCTCCTCGCGATGTGGTGCGGACGCAGAGCTGCCAGAAGTGCCATGTGGACACGTTTGCGTTTCACGGCACGACGGGGCGGACGAGCATGGAGATGTGCGTGCTTTGCCACACACCCCAGACAACCGACCCGGATTCGGGAAACACGGTCGACATGCCGTACATGGTGCATGCGATTCACATGGGCGAAGATCTGGCTAAGCCGTATGTCATTTATGGTTTCGGAAATGCCAAGTTCGATTTTTCCGACGTCGCCATTCCGACCGACAAGCGCAACTGCCAAGTTTGTCACGATAGCAAATCCGGCGCGGCTCAGGCTGGCCAGATGCTGACGCGCCCCACGCGCGCGGCCTGCGGAGGCTGCCACAACGGCGTCAACTTCGCCACCGGCGAAGGGCATCTGAATCTGCCGCAGCCGAGCGACAACCAGTGCGCACAGTGTCACATCCCGCAGGGCGAACTGGAGTTCGACGCCTCGATTCTGGGCGCGCATACCATCGATCAGAACTCAACCATGTTGAGCGGCATCAAATGGGCGATCACACGGGTGGACAACGCAAAACCCGGGCAAAAGCCGACCATTACGTTCACCTTGGCGGATAAGAACAATAAGCCGCTGGCGCTCAGCGATATGGCGCGCATCTACATCGTCATGGGCGGACCGACCACGGACTACATCACGAAGTGGCCGGGCCAGTCTACCGCCGGTTATGTGTCCGAAGATGCATCCCGCGCCACCGGATCCAACGGCACGTACACGTACACCATGACGAACGCGCTTCCTGCGGACGCCAAAGGGACTTTCTCCGTAGCGCTGGATGGACGCCGCCAGGAGACGATCTATGAGGGGACGAGGAAGGAGCGCTCGGTGCAGTATGGCGCCAAGAACCCCATCTTCTACTTCTCGGTGGATGGGTCGCCGGTAACGCCTCGCCGCAAGGTCGTGGCCATCGAGAAGTGCCAAGCCTGCCACGTTAGTTTGCGGTTGCACGGCAATAACCGGTGGGACAATATCGAGCACTGTGTGACTTGCCACAATCCCGTCGAGACAGACGCTGCGCGCCGTCCGGCTAACGCAGGCGCGCCGCAGAGCGTAGATTTCCGCCAGATGATCCACAATATCCACGGCGGCGCGGAGATCAAGGCTTATTACGGCGTAGAAGATTACATCGTTTTCGGGTTCGGCGGGTCGGTGAATAACTTCAGCGACGTTCGGTACCCTGGGCGTCTTGCTACGTGCTCGGCATGCCACGATGGCAATTCCTATCAGTTGCCGCTGCCGGCCACAAATGCGGAAGTGAACAATCCGCGAGGGTACCTGAATCCGGCGGGTCCGGAATCGGCCGCTTGTTTGTCGTGCCACCGGAGCCTGGCGGCGGCATCCCACGCTCTGTCAAATACGACGAAACTGGGCGAGGCCTGTGCGGCTTGCCATGGACCCAATTCGGAGTTTGCCGTGAGCAAGGTGCACGCGGCTCTCAACAGCCCAGCGCCTAAAGAGTAAGTCGCTGGCGCTCCAGAGAGAATATATATCTATGCGAGTGGCCAGTGGTGGTGTCATGAGTTCCTGGAAACGTCTGGAGGTCCGCCCGCGGGCGGGCCTCCAGTGGCTGTTAGCGGCGGCGGTTGTCGTCGTCCTTCCCCTTTCCGGAGCGGACGGAAAAGCTGATCCGAAGGCGGAAGAGAAAAAGAAAGAAGCATCGAAGGCGGACTACGTTGGTTCCGAGACTTGCCAGACCTGTCACGAGGATCTCTTCAAGGCTTTCCAGAAAAATCCGCATTACTTGGTAGAAAGTGGAAAGACCAAAAAAGCGTGGGCGGGGAAGACATGCGAGGCATGCCACGGTCCGGGATCGAAACATGCCGAGAGCGCCGATCCCAAGGACATTGTGAACCCTTCCAAAGCGGCCGCTTCCCGGGTAGACCAGAACTGTTTAGCTTGTCACGCCAACCAGCAGACGCACGCCGGGAGGATTCAAAGCGGGCATGCGCACAATCAGGTTTCATGCGCCGCTTGCCACTCTGTCCATAAGGAGCAAGGCAGGCCCGCCGCATGGAAGCCCGCCCAGATCAATGGGCAGTGCGGCGCCTGTCATCCGTCGGTGCTCGCGCAGTTTCAGCGTCCCTACGCGCACAAGTTGCCGCAAGGGGCGATGTCCTGTGTGGACTGCCACAATCCTCACGGCAGCTTTTTGCCTCGTATGGTGGCGGTTCACTCAGGCAATGAGCCGAGCTGCATCCAATGCCACGGGAACAAACGCGGACCTTTCGTTTACGATCACCCTCCCATGCAACTGGAAGGGTGTGGAGCGTGTCACGAGCCACATGGGTCGGCCAATCCGAAGATGCTGACGCGGGCCGAAGTGCGCACCTTGTGTTTGGAGTGCCATTCCAATAAACCCACGGCGGCGGCAGCTCCGGGGCAAGGGAATTTGGGCGGCATTCCGCCTGCGATCCATGACTTACGCAGTCCGCGTTATCGGAACTGCACCACTTGCCATCAGAAAATCCATGGTTCCTACGTCAATCGGGGGTTCCTGCGATGAGATTCCTGATCAGTTTGCTGCTGTTCCTGCCTCTGGCGGCGCAGGAACAGACCACCAAGGCTCCAGAGGGCGCTGCCGCCGAGAAGAAGGGCGCTGAAAGCGAGCCGGCGGCGAAAGCCGACGCCGAAAAGTGGCTTAGCGGAAGCGTGGATTTGGGCTACCGCTGGGTGCAGATGAACGGCGGGAATTTCGATGTGTACCGATCGATTGTGAATTTGGGTGAAGGACCGAAAGTTCTCGGCGCCGACTTCACCATCACCGACCCGCAAAAACGCTCTTTCGATCAGTTGCGCTTTTCAATGCATCAATGGGGTGGAGAACCGTACAGCACCATGCGCGGCTCGGTGGCTAAGGAGCGGTTGTATCGGTTTTCGGCGGATTATCGCAGTTTAGCGTATTTCAATAACATTCCGACGTTCGCCAACCCGCTGCTCGCCCGCGGCGTAACGTTCAGCCAGAATGGATATGACTCGCGGCGACGTTTTGCAGAGTTTGAACTTGAGTTGTTCCCGTCCCGCAAGATCGTGCCGTATTTTGCCTACTCGCGCGACTGGGGCAAAGGGCAGGGCGTCCTGCCTTACGTCACCACGGCGAACGAATACGCAGTGCCTGTGCGGCTGAACGATCGCACCCATGACTACCGCGGCGGCGTCCGGATCGAACTCGATCATTACCATGTCACCTTGGAGGAAGGGGGCACGCAGTTCCTGGATACGCAAGAGGCGGCTTATGTCGCGCAGAATTTAGGAAATCTCCAGACGCCGCTTTTGGGTCAAGTCCAGTCGCTCACCAAACTCAGTCAGGTGTATGACGTTACGGGTAGCAGCACTTATACGAAGGTCGTGGCCACTGCCGCTCCGTTCCGCTGGCTGAACGCTTTTGGGCAATTCTTGTATAGTAAGCCTGACAGCAAAGTCACCTATCGCGACAGCGCAGCGGGCGCTTTCTTCCAAATCAATGCGCTGCGGCTGCTGAGCGGGCAGCAAGATCTGGTGTACTCTTTCGCTAAGCAGCCGCACCCGTCTGGGATGGCGGGGTTGGAGCTGCGTCCCTTCCGCCGTGTACGGATCGTTGAGTCCATCATGACCGACCGGCTACACAACGCCACGTCGGCCCTCCTTACGGAATTTCTGCTTTTGCCGGCCTCGACGACGCCCGACGAGGTGCGCAGCTTCACGCCTGATCGGCTGGTGTATAACTACAACCGGCAGGAGCTGAACGCTTTTGTGGATGTGACTTCGAAGCTTACCCTCCGCGGCGGGTTCCGTTACGTCTGGGGGGATGCGCAGTTCCGGGCAGCGGAGTTTAATCCCTTCCGCCGCGAGGACTACGGCGAGCTCAATCAGAAGGTCGGCATCGCGGGCGTCAATTTCCGCTGGAATCAGAAGTTCAGCTTCAATGGCGAGTTCGAAGGGGCCTCGAGCGATAAGACTTATTTCCGCACGTCTCTTCAAGACTACCGGCGGATGCGGTTACGGGGGCGCTACCAAGTGAAGCCGTCGCTGTTAATCTCCGCAACCATGGCCCTGTTGGACAATCAAAACCCATCTCCTGGGTTGAACTTCGATTTCCGGCAGCGCTCCGACTCGGTTAGCGTGCAATGGACGCCGCAGGGGGCCAAGCGCTTCAGCTTGCTAGGAGACTACACGCGCTCGACTCTCCGCTCAGACTTGTTGTATTTGAACCCCGCCTTCTTAGGCACAGAGCGGTCTTTTTACCACGAGAACGCTCACTTGGCGACGGGTCTGATGGAAGCCAGCTTGTTCAAGACGGGTTCCCGAATGACCAAAGTGAGCGCCGGCGGCTCACTGTTCGTATCCTCTTTCAGCCGGGCGACCAACTACTATCAGCCGTTTGGCCGGCTTACGATGCCTGTGAACGCCCGGCTGGAATGGTTTGGAGAATGGCGCTGGTTCGGCTACTCGGAAACAAGCTACGCTTTCGAGAGCTTCCGCACAAACCACTTTATCCTTGGTTTCCGGTTTACGATATAGCGTAAGATAACAAAGTACGGAAGATATCCTGCTGGGGACGGGGAAGCGCCCGCGCTCAATGCAAGGTGGGGGCGTGGAACCGGTGGTCGTCAGTGAAAACGGAAGCCCTTAGAAAGATCCCGTTATTCGCTTCGCTGAGCCCAATGGAATTGAACGCCTTGGCGCAGCGGGGCGTGGAAAAGCGCTACAAGGCGGGCGAAGAGCTTTTTCGTGAGGGGGAGGAGTGTGAGGGCATCCACATCCTGGTCGACGGTAGCGTTAAGATTTTTAAGCTTTCTTCTTCTGGCCGGGAGATGACCATTGCCGTAGAGTCTGCTCCGGGCACCGTGGCGGAGTTGCCTTTGTTTGATGGTGGACCCTATCCGGCATCGGTAGCCGCGATCACGGATGTAACCGCCATCTTGTTATACAAGCGGGACTTTTACCAGGTGTGCCGGCAATTTCCTGATGTTTCGCTGAAGATGCTGGCGGTGGTGGGGCGGCGTCTGCGTCAGTTGGTTCAAACCATCGAAAGCGTCACCTTTGGCAGCGTGCGCCAGCGTATGGCTAAGCTGCTGCTGGAGTTGAGCGCCCAGTCTGGCGGCGAGTCGTTTTCTCTGCCGGCTACTCACCAGGAACTGGCCTCGCGGTTGGGGACCGTTCGGGAAGTCGTTTCGCGAAACCTGGGCCGGTTCCAGGCCGACAGGTTGATCCGTATGGCGGACCGGCAGATTACCATCCTCGACCGTGAAGGGCTGGAGCGGGAAGCCAACACCGAACTATAAAACGCCTATTTGATTTCCTTGCTCTGCGCCGTGGCGGGTTCTGAACCCCAGTTCTCCCGGATCACCATGGTTTGATCGGAGAAAAACGTGCGCCGCCCCGTGCTGTTGAACACCACGGGATTCGCGTTTATGGTGTAACCCGTGGGCGTTCCCTGAAGGATGAACTGGTAGCCCGTCTTCACGCCTGCGGCTAAATCTCCCGGAATGAGGTCAGCACCCGAAGGCCCCGGCTGCCCGCTAGCAGGGGGTCCCAATTCGGCAAGCGAGGTTGCGTATCTGCCGAATTGCGAGAAGTATTGGGTCTGCGCGGTGTGGATGGTTTGAATCTGCCGGATGGCTGCCGTTTCCTGCGTTTGCATGCGCGCTTTATCCAAACGAGGCAGCGCGATCGCGAGGATAATCAGGATGATCGCGATGACAATCAGTAACTCAACCAATGAGAATCCGCGACAGCGGCGCTTTTTCCAGTCCATCATGGGCATAGCTCCATATTAGTACTGACGGCGGAAGACGGAAGCGCGTTGACCTTCACGGCTCGATCGATCCGCTGGAGCCTGCGTAACAGGTTTTCCAAACTCCTCAGCGGCAGAGCATTGGCGCCGTCGGAAAGCGCGCGGTCTGGCGCCTCGTGCACTTCTAAGAAAACACCTGCAATTCCCACCGCGACCGCGGCGGAAGCCAGCGGTTCGATGAACTCCGGCTGCCCTCCGGAAACACTGCCTCCCCCACCGGGGAGCTGAACGCTGTGGGTAGCGTCAAAGATGACCGGGTAGCCGGTCTGTTTCATCATCGCCAACCCGCGCATGTCGACGACTAAGTTGTGGTATCCGAATGTCGATCCTCGTTCCGTCAGCAGGATCTTCGCGTTCCCTGTCGAAGCGACCTTTTCGGCCGCCCAGTGGATGTCCTGAGGGGCTAAGAACTGGCCTTTTTTGATGTTCACCGCCCGTCCGGTGCGCCCTGCGGCCAGCAGCAGGTCCGTCTGACGGCAAAGAAAGGCCGGGATCTGGAGGATGTCCGCGACTTCCGCTACGGGCTCTGCCTGCCAGGGCTCGTGGATGTCGGTAAGAATAGGGAAGCCTTCTTTCTTGACGCCGGCCAAAATGCGTAGGCCCTCTTTCAGTCCCGGACCGCGATAGCTGGTCAAACTGTTCCGGTTTGCCTTATCAAAAGATGCCTTGAAAACGAAACGCCCCGCAATGCGGCGGATTTCACGGGCGAGCTGGTGAACGTGCTCTTCACTTTCGATGACGCAAGGGCCGGCGATGAGGGCTATGGGCGCCTCATTGTCCAAAGCGATGCCTTCGCTAACCTCAACTCGCATACGCCTGTGCGGTCACACCCTTGCGTGCGTTCCGGTATTCTAACGCCGCGCCGATGAAGGCGCGAAAAAGGGGGTGCGGCTCCAGAGGCTTAGATTTGAATTCGGGATGAAACTGGCAACCCAAGTACCATGGATGATCCGCGAGTTCGCAGATTTCCACATACATGCCGTCGGGAGTTTGTCCGGTAAGCCGCAAGCCATGCTGGGTAAGCACGGATTCAAATTCGCGATTGAATTCGTAGCGGTGGCGGTGGCGTTCACTGATTTCCTCTACGCCGTAAGCCTTGCGGGCGAAGCTGCCCTCCGCCAAGCGGCAAGGATAGGCGCCCAGGCGCATGGTGCCGCCCAGCTCGTCCACTCCCTTGAGTTCCCGCAACTTATAGATTACGCGGTAAGGCGTGGCGGGATTAAATTCAGTGGAATCCGCTCCCTCCAGCCCGCAGACATTGCGGGCGAACTCAATCACCATAGTCTGCATGCCGAGGCAAATGCCGAAATAGGGCACCTTGTTCTCCCGCGCGAAGCGAATGGCGTGGATCATTCCTTCTATCCCCCGCTTGCCAAAACCGCCCGGCACAAGGATGCCATCGTAAGCTTTCAGCACTTCGGCGCAAGAGGGCCATTCGAGGTCTTCCGCTTCGATCCAACTGATCTTCACGCGAACGTCGTGAGCAAGTCCGCCGTGCAGCAGGGCTTCCTTCAAGCTCTTATAGGAATCCTCGTATTCGACGTATTTACCCACCAGACCAATCCTGACTTCTCCCGACGGGTTATAGAGGCGGCGAAGCATGGCGGACCATTCGTCCAGATCCCGGTCGCCAGCGGGAAGCTTCAGGTTGCGCACGATGATGTCGTCTACATGCTGATCCGCAAACACCAGCGGGACTTCATAGACGCTTTTGACGTCGCTTGCGGTGATCACGGCTTCGGGGTCCACATCGCAAAAGAGGGCGATTTTGTCTTTGAGTTCGTGAGAAATCGGGCGCTCTGAGCGGCAGACCAACATGTTCGGCTGAATGCCGATGGCGCGCAGCTCTTTCACGCTGTGCTGAGTGGGTTTGGTCTTGAGCTCGTGAGCCGCAGCGATGTAGGGCACCAGCGTGACGTGCACGAACATGGCGTTATCCCGGCCCACTTCATGCCGGAGCTGCCGGATGGCCTCGAGAAACGGCAGCGACTCAATGTCGCCCACCGTGCCGCCAATCTCCACGATCACCACATCGACATCGCGGGCCACCTTACGGATGTTGGCCTTGATCTCATTGGTGACGTGCGGGATCACCTGGACCGTCTTGCCCAGATAATCACCGCGGCGCTCGCGCGTGATGATGGTTTCGTAGATGCGTCCGGAAGTGACGTTATTGTCTTGGGTTAGCGGGGCGTGAGTAAACCGCTCATAGTGCCCGAGATCCAAATCCGTCTCAGCTCCATCGTCGGTTACATAGACCTCGCCGTGCTGAAACGGGCTCATGGTGCCCGGGTCCACGTTCAGATACGGGTCACACTTTTGTAAAGTTACTCGAAGACCACGACTTTCCAGCAAGCACCCAATCGACGCCGCCGCGATGCCCTTTCCCAATGAGGAAACGACGCCGCCCGTCACGAAGATAAACTTGGCCATAGCTAACGCCCCTCCTTTGGCTCCGTGTCTTCCGTGAGGAGAGTGAGGCGCTGGAGATCCTCCGGCGTGTCCACTCCCATGGAATCGTACCCGGTTTCCGCAACCCGGATGGGGTAACCGTTTTCGAGCGCCCGGAGTTGCTCGAGGGATTCCGCTCGCTCCAGCGGTCCAATAGGGAGCTTGGGGTAGCGGAGCAAAAAATCGCGCCGGTATACATAAAGGCCTATGTGTTTGAAGTGGATGGGGTTGCCGGACCGGTGGAAGGGAATGGGAGCGCGGGAAAAGTAGATCGCCCTTCCGCGCTGGTCGGTCACCACCTTGACCACGTTGGGATTGGCGGCTTCGGAAGCGCGCTCGATACGCTTTTTGAGGGTAGCCATGGGGCACTCCGGATCGTCTAATAAAGCGAGGACGGCGGTGTCGATGGCGCCGGGATCAATAAGCGGTTCATCTCCTTGGATGTTTACCACTACAGGGTGGGGCTCCGTGGAAGCTGCCTCAGCGACGCGGTCGGTGCCGGAGGGATGGTCCGGGCTTGTCATGCGAACCGCAGCGCCAAAGCGGCGCGCCTCCTCGAAGATCCTCTCATCGTCGGTAGCGATGAGGAGCCGGGAAAGCGACCGGGCGCGCGAGGCGCGCTCAAAAACGTGTTGTATCATAGACTTGCCGCCAATGCGGACAAGCGCTTTACCAGGGAAACGGGTGGAAGAGAACCGGGCAGGGATCACGCCCAGAACCGACTGTGGCACAAACGATCATACCATGAAATGAGCGCTATGCTATACTGGAGGCGGCTTGGAAACAGGCAAGGGGAGAAGCGATGTCCATAGCCAGGCTGGTTTTCTTCCTTAGCCTCGCACCGATTTTGGCGGCGGCGGACGGAAAAGTGGCTCCCGTTGCGCCGCAGGTTTCCATAGAGCCGCGCTTGGCGCGTCCTTCGGGTTCGGCGAATCTAGAGCGAAGACCTAACATCCGCGTAGACAGCACGCTGGTTCTGATCAATGTGACGGTAACGGATCCTTTAAACCGGTTCGTAACCGGACTCGAAAAAGAGCATTTCCGTCTTTTCGAAGACAAAGTGGAACAGAAAGTTACACACTTCGCGAGCGAAGATGCCCCACTGTCGGTCGGGTTGGTGTTCGATTGCAGCGGGAGTATGGGACAAAAACTGGCGAAATCCCGGCAAGCTGCGGCTGCGTTTTTCAAAACCGCCAACCCACAGGATGAGTTTTTCTTGATCCAGTTCAATGATCGTCCGGAAGTCGTAGTTCCTTTCACGACGAACACCGAGGAGATTCAGAACAGGCTAGCGTTTACCCAATCCAAAGGCAGAACGGCGCTGCTGGACGCGATTTACCTCGCGATGAATCAGATGAAAAAAGCTCGGAACCCCCGTAAGGCCATCCTGGTGATATCCGACGGTGGAGATAACAGTTCGCGTTACACGGAAAGCGAGATCAAGAACGCGGTACGTGAGGCTGACGTGCAGGTATATGCCATTGGGATTTTTGAGCCGCTAGGGAACCGTGGCCGCACGGCGGAGGAGCTTGCCGGTCCAGGGCTGCTTAGTGAGATCGCGGAACAGACAGGAGGACGCCACTTCCCTGTGGAGAACGTCAACGAGCTTCCGGATGTAGCCGCCAAGATCGGCATTGAGCTTCGCAATCAATACTTGCTCGGTTATACGCCGACCAATCAGGAAAGAGATGGAAAATACCGCCGGGTCGTCGTGAAGGTGGTGCAGCCGAAGGGTCTGCCCCCGCTGCGTGCGTTCTGGCGTCTCGGCTACTATGCGCCTTCCCAATAGCTTCATTGCTGCTCTCCTTCTCGGGACGCTCGGGTGTGCGGCTTATGCGCAGGAAGAAGGGGTGGCTACATTCCGCACCGACGTCCGCCGTGTGGTGCTGAACGCCACCGTCGTGGATAATAAGGGACGTTTGGTCACCAACCTTCCGCAATCTGCGTTTAAAGTTTACGAGAACGGCGTGGAGCAGAAGATCCTTCTTTTCCGGCGGGAAGACATCCCTGTGTCCATGGCGCTGGTGATCGACAACAGCGGCAGCATGCGCGATAAACGCCAACGGGTGGAGAGCGCCGCCATGGCGCTGGTGAAGGCGTCCAACCCACAGGACGAGGTCATGATCGTCAACTTTAACGATGAAGCCTTCGAGGATGTGCCCTTCACCAGCGACTTGAAAAAGATGGAAGAAGGACTCACTCGGATCGACGCTCGGGGTGGAACAGCGATGCGGGACGCCATCTCCATGACCATCGATCGCATGAAAGAAGCCGCCAAAAAAGACAAGAAAGTGATGCTTGTGATCACCGACGGCAATGATAACCTGAGCACTATCTCTCTTGAGCGGCTGTTGCAGAAGGCGCATGAAAGTGAAATCCTGATTTACTGTATTGGGCTTTTGAGTCAGGAGGAGAAGCGGGAGGCGCGAAAGGCGAAACGCGCCTTAGACGCACTAGCCACGGCTTCCGGAGGCGCGGCCTACTACCCCAACGACGTAGTCGAGGTGGAAAAGCTGGCGCAGCAAGTGGCGCACGAAATTCGCAATCAGTACGTGCTCGTCTACAGCCCTTCGAATCAGGCTCTGGATGGAAGCTTCCGGCAAATCAAAGTCATCGCCAACGGGCCCAACCGTCCGGTAGTCCGGACTCGCTCCGGGTATTATGCCACGCCGGAGCCCCCCAAGCGCCCGCAGGTGTCTCAAAGTCTTGCCCCATGACCAGATCTCTCCTGGACGCGTTGCGCGGCGCAAGAATTTATGACCTTTCCCAACCCTATTATGTGGGCATGCCGCACTACCCCACCCACCCTCCGTTTCTCTACAGCCTGACCAAACGGCACGGCGACTACATCAACCCCGGCGGATCCAGTTCCGCGGCGGAGGCGATCGCTTTAGGGACTCATGTGGGCACCCACATGGATGCCCTTTGCCACTTCTCAGACGGTGGGATGCTTCGCGGAGGCGTTCCTGCGGAGGGCCGTCAATCTTACACAGGAGGAGTGCAACACCTATCCATCGACACGACGCCGCCCTTCCTGCGAAGGGGGATCTTGCTGGACGTAGCCGCACACGCGGGGCGGGAGGCGTTGCCGGAAAACTTTAGCGTGACAGCCGAGGTTTTCGAGGCGGTGCAAGGAGCGCAGGGGGTAGAGATCTGCGAGGGGGATGTGGTGTTAATTCGCACCGGATGGGGCCGCCTTTTTGATGACGCGAAGCGGTTCATCAACGGCGTACGAGGCCCCGGTCCGGAGCTGGGCGGCGCTCGATGGCTGAGCGCCCGCAAGCCATTTGCGGTCGGATCCGACACCGTTGCGTTTGAGAAAACGCCATCGCCCGAAATGCGTGTGCATGTGCACCTTTTGGTCGAATCCGGCATCCACATCCTGGAGGCGCTCAACCTCGAGGAATTAGCACGCGACCGGGTGTGGGAATTCCTCTTCATCGGAGCGCCGTTGAAAATCCGCGGGGCGACCGGGGCGCCTCTGCGTCCCATAGCCGTCGTGGTCTGAGATGGCATTTCAGGCTAGAATCGTGGCTGAATGCTTCGCGCGGCGCCGTACTTGGCCTTGGCGGCTGTGTAGGAGGTGGTGTTGACCTTGTTGCCGTCAGAGACGAGAGACGGCGTTCCGTGGGCGGGGCGTGTCCGGTACCTACGCTGGTTCTACTGGCGCGGCGTTTTCGTTCTGCACTGGTTGCGGGTCTGGCGGCGCCGCTTGCTTGGTCCGCCGGCGCCGGGCAGCCGGGCTTACGCCCGCCACTTAGCAGAAGAACAAAAGCACTTTACGGCGCTGCACGACTCGGCTGCGCTGAGCGGGAATCTGATGGAGCCTGCCCCTCCAGTTTGGGAGGAAGCTCTGAGGCGGGCTGACGCGCGCGTGGCCCGGATCACCGGAAAGGGCATGATCGAGCATGTAGTGAGCCGCTTGAGCGCGCGGGCGGATGCGCGCTTCCTCTCCTTAGGCTCGGGGCCAGGCGGGTTAGAAATCTTGATCGCGCAAGAGCGCCCGGAAGCGAGCTATACGTGCCTCGACGTGAATCCCGCAGTGCTGGCGCTTGGTGACAGGCGCGCGCGTGAGCTGGGGTTGCACATGGAATTCCGGGAGGCGGATCTGAACACGGCGAGGTTGGAGCCGAACGCGTACGATGTCATCTTCTGCCACGCGGCGCTGCACCATTTGATCGCTTTGGAGCATATTTTCAGCGAGATCCGGCGCTCGCTCCGGCCGGAAGGCGTGTTCATCGTCTGTGACATCATCACTCGCAACGGTTACAAAATGTGGCCCGAAACCAAAAAGGTAGTGCAGGCTATCTGGAAAACGCTTCCGGCGCCTTATCGCTGCAACCATGCTGCCGGGCGGCGGAGGCGAATCGAAGACCGGGTTTGGGAGCCGGATACCCGCTCGGGAGGGATGGAGTGCATCCGTTCCGAAGAGATTCTCGGGCTACTGAGGGTGCAGTTTCAGGAGCTATGCTTTGTGCCGCAGATGGCGCTGGCGAGATATTTCTTTGATTCTTCGTTTGGCCCCAACTACGACCTTAACCGCCCGCTGGACCGGGCGATTTTCGACTGGATCTGGGCGCTCGATGAATACTACTTGCGTGAAGGCAAGCTCCGCCCCACCTCTTTTTTTGGCATTTACGCCGCAAAGGATTAAAACTGATACCGGAGGCCGAACTGCATGGTGCGCGGGTCCTGCGCCCGGCTGATCATGCCCGCATCCGGGGCGCCGATGAGGTTGCTAGGGAGATAGAAGTTTGGGTGGTTCAACGCATTAAACATTTCGCAACGGAACTGGACTGTGCTTCGCTCGCGCACCCGGAAGCGTTTCATCAAAGAGACATTGAAACTCGCCAGTCCGGGGCCATCGAGAATATTGCGACCGGCAGTGCCGAAATGATATGCGCCCACTGGAACTCTAGGAAAGGCGCTCAAGTCAAACCACATTTCCGGCCCGGGGTTTGGCAGCGTGCCTTTCGCTATGCGATCGGGACGGTTGGCTTCGCCTTGGTCCAGTTGCACGTCAGCGGTGCGGACTGTGAACGGCGGACCCGTTTGTAGCCTCCCTGTGACAGCTACCTGCCAGTTGGCGACCGCCCAGTGGCCCCGGAGGGGCAGGTCGTACATAAGCATCATGGTCACGCCGTGGCCGCGATCCCAATCCGAGCGCCCACGCTCGAGTTTGAAGTTCCTGGCGTCCTGCACGCCTGCGTAGCCGCCGTCCGAGTTGTCGGCGATTTGGGAAGCATAGTCAATGGACTTGCTGTAAACGTAGTTCACGCGGTAAAAGAAACCGCGGGCAAAGCGTTTACGAAGCGTAACGATGCCCGCGTTGTAGCTGGAATTGAACCCGAAACCGTAATAATCGATGTCATTAAAGCCGTCGTAAGGCCGCGGAAAGCCGCCGCCGGGCAAACGCAGTTCAGGAATGCGAAAGGGCTGATTGATATTGTATTTGCGGCCCAAGTGCGTGCCTTTGCTGCCGACGTAGGCGACCTCGACGGCTACCGACGGCGCAATTTCCCGCTCGAACGTCAAGTTCCAACTTTGTAGATATTGGGGCGTGGGGTATAACTGGAAGCCGTTGGGAGTGTTTACGCCGCCCAAGTTTAATTTTGTTCCCGTAGGGTTCTGCAACGTGAGCGCCTCCGGTTTGTTGTTATTTTTGTTGAACGTCTGCGTCACCGAGAAAGGGAACACGTTGCCGAGATCGTTGCGCACCGGATTCCACAGATTGTTGCCGTAGAAAATCCCGTAGCCGCCCCGCACTACAGTGCGCACATCTCCGAAGGGGCGTAAAGCGAAGCCAAAGCGGGGAGCCAAGCATTTGTACGAGGCGTACGTTAAGGATTTTGGCAGGCCGTAATCCCGCGCCAGAGCTACTTTCCCTGTCAGCCCGGCGTCCTCGACAGCTTGCTCAAAGTTCGGAACTGTGCGATCGTCGGCAACAACGAGCTTCCCCAACTCAGGGATGAAGCTGGCCAAACGCCCGTATTTTTCGATGGGGGGCTTAGAGATCTCATACCGGATCCCAAGGTTGAGTGTGAGCCAGGGAGTGATCCGGTAATCGTCCTGCGCAAATAGGCTGTAACTGGTCATGAACAAATAGTTAGGGTTTGTGCCGACGGTGCGCGTGAACTTGTTTAAGACACCCAGCAGAAAGTCCGCAAAGGGAAAATTGGTCCAACGCCCGTTAAAGTCGTACGTGCCCCGGTTGTTGTTGTAATAGGGCTGGAAGAACTGGGTGCGCATAACATCCACGCCGAATTTCATGAGGTGGCGGGACTTGACCCTTGTCAGCGTGTCTGCCCACTGGAAGTTGTTGACCGTGAAAATGATAGGAGTATTCGCGGCGTTTCCCAGGGGAAGCATGTTGAGGATCGTAAACCGCGGGAACGCTACAAGGAACGGATCGTCCGTGCCGCCCGTTAAGCCCCACTCGGCGGCGAAGTTGCGTCCAGCATAATTGTTGAGCGTCCGGTTTGACGTGCGGGTCATGCCGGTGCGGAATTCATTAATGAGCGCGGGACTGAAGATGCGCGTGTACGTGAGCCCGGCGAGCATTTGCGTCTCCCGAACTTTGTTGCCGAACGTGCCCAAGTCGCTGCCGGCAAACGGATTGGACGTGCGGTTGAAGCGCTTGAGCATCCGAAAAGATAGGTTGTGGGCATCGGACAAGCGGTGGTCGATTTTCCCCAAAAAGCTGTCCCAGTGGTCGGTGTCGTTCACGTTGGCGTAGTAATTGTTAGCCTGGCCAGGACGGTTCGGCAGCGGATAGTAGGCCATCACCTGCCGCGCGATTGGGTCGATGCGGCTAGCGGGGATCTTGTTTTCTGGAAAACAAGCGCCCGTCGTGTTCACGGACTTGCAAGTCCCCTTCGTAAACGGGTCCACCAACGGGACCGTGGCGCCCTGGATCAAGGATTGTGAGAAATCGCCTTCGCGCTCCTTTTCGGTGGGCACAACGCCGAAGCGAGAGGAGGCCACAGACTGGCGGTAGCCTTCCCAGTTGATGAGGAAAAAGGTCCGATTGCGACCGCTGTACACTTTCGGCACAGTCACCGGACCGTCGAACACCACTCCGAACTGGTTCCGCCGGAGTTTATTCTTTTCGCGATCAAAAAACGGGCGGGCGTCAAAAAGATCGTTTCGGAGGAACTCGAAGAGCGTTCCGCGGAAACGATTCGTGCCGCTTTTGAGCACCATGTTCATGGAGCCGCCGGCTAAGCGCCCGTATTCGGCGGAATAACCGGCAGTCTGCATCTTAAATTCCATTAGCGAATCGATGGGCGGGCGCGCCTGCGCCGCACCGCCACGCGGATTCTGATTGTTAAACCCATCGATAATGAAGTTTGTGTTGTCTGTTCGCGCGCCGTTCACTGCAAAGTTCGAGCCGTTGGCGCCTTGGGCCTTCTGCCCGACCCCGGGGACTAAGTACGCAAGGTCGGCGAAGTCCCGCCCGTCCAGCGGAACGTCGAGCATTTCGCGGCTCACAATGACGTCACCTTTGCCGGCGCTCTCCGTGTTCAGCGTCGGCACGGTGGCGCGTACCTCCACCACTTCCGACACGGCCCCGAGCTGAAGCCGGAAATCCAGGCGAGCCGTCTGATCTACTTCGAGCGTCACGCCGCGGTCGTCAATGCGATGGAAGCCTTGCTTTTGCACAACGATCCGGTAATTTCCGGGCGGCAGCCCAGCGATTACATACTCCCCATTCACGTCGGAGAAGGCGACCCGCAATTCCCGGCTACCTACGTTTCGCACGGAAACGCGTGCGTCCGGAACCGAAGCTCCGGTTTCGTCTACAATGCGGCCGACGATGTTTGCGGTGGGACTCTGCCCCCAAAGCGGAGAAAACCCAAGGAGAAATGCAGCAACCCAGATGGTTGCCGCCGCGAGTCTTCCTGACATAGCAACCCCCTGTGGTCCAGCTCAACTCTGGATCTAGTCAGAATTATAGTCCTTATTTTGCGGCTGGGAATAGCGAAAGTTTGCACCGGGACAGCGCCCCAAACCGCGGCATTCGTGGTGGCGCCGAATGTCTCAGAGCCTTTCGAGTATGAAAGTGTGAAACTCAGTTCCTTGGCGAACCCGGTGGACCGCCGCGGCGCCCTGGCGAAGCTTCGTCAGGGGTGACCTAGCTCACCGTTACGAGGTCTGCGGCGAGGCGCGCTTTGCGGTTGCCGAACATGGCGATGTTGGCTAGATGCGGCCCGGCGACGGCGCGCTGGGCGATCTCGACCGTGCAGTTCGGCTGCTTCCGAGTCTTGATGCAGTCCAAGAAATTCTGGATGTGAGACTCCACTGGGACCGGCGCTTGTTCTTCCACGATGGGGGGATTGGATGGTTTCCAGGGCTCCGCGTAAACCCGGTAGCCGGCCTCGTCCATAATCATGGTGGCTTTATCGCCCATGAAGGTAATGGACCAGCCGTTTTGGTATGAGTTGCAGTAGTCCAGCGTCCAGGTCACCATGAAGCCATCCATTTCGAACACGGCGGAAAATACATCCGGGTGCTCGGAGCCAATGGCTTTCGCCACATAGCCCTGACACACGGCGGATTTGGGAGGCGCGGAGTTGGTAAACCACAAGACGACGTCCATAAGGTGCGTGCCCTGGTCGGTCATATTCCCGCCTGCGTAATCGAAAAAGTAGCGCCAGTAGCGAAAGCGCATCGGCTCCAAGGGGCGTTTCGGAGCGGAGCCGAGGAAAGCCTCCCAGTCGATTTTGCCTGGGAGGGGTTCGTTGTTGAGGGGCTTGGCGATATTCCAATGCCACTGCGGCTTGACGAGCGTGATGCGCCCTAAAATGCCCTGGTCGACCAGTTTTTTAGCGCGGATAATGGCTTCGGCGCTGCGGCGCTGCATGCCGATTTGTACGATTTGCTTGGACTGGCGGACGGCTGCCACCATCTTGGCGCCCTCTTCGAGCGTGCGCGCGAGCGGCTTTTCGGCATAAGCATCCTTCTCCGCTTCGAGAGCCGCCAGGAGCATGGGGCAATGATGGTGGTCGGGCCCGGCTAAAATGACGGCGTCAATGTCCTTGCGCTTCAGCAGGTCGTGGTAGTTCCGGTAAGGGGTGGCCTTGGGCGACTGCTTCAGCGCCAGTTGCAGATTGGGTTCATAAATGTCGCAAACCGCGGCGCATTGCGCGTCCATTTTTTGAAACTTGTCGTTCAAGTAGCGACCCCGCCCGCCGGTAGCGATTACCCCGTATACAATGCGGTCGTTTGCGCCCCAAGCTTTGCGCGGGACAAACAGCGGCGCCGAAACGGCCGTGGCGCCTTTCAAAAACTGACGGCGGTTCGAATCCATGGAAAACCTCCTTTCGCGATACTGTACCAACATTCTGAGCGGCGCGGCGCGGGCCGGGCTCCTTAGGGACCAACCGGACCGCGGGGCCCCACCGTGCGTAGGTCGAATTCCTCAAAACCAAGCGCAAAAGCTGGAGAGTCTTTACGCAGGCGGAAGTCATAGTGATCCGGATCGACGAATAATGGGTCGGTATAAAGCGAATGGCGGTCTTTGCCTCGCTTCTGCCACTCCAAGAATGAAATCTTTCCGATGCGTACTTGCTCGGGGGACTGACCCGGGTTGAAAAAAACGTTCCAGTCCGAATCGACGGTGCTCGTAAATTCCACGGCATCCTGTTTCGGCTTGGGGCTGATCCACATCTTGTAAGGCTTGTCCAGCTTATCCTGCCGCATCAGCACGCCATCCTTCCAATAGACGATATTGTTTTCGAAATAGACGCTGACATGCGGCTCCACGCGTCCCAGACTGAGCTGGTCGACACGTCCCAGTGCGAAAATGTTGTTACGGACCGTGCACTCCTTGGCGTAGTGGATGTTGAAGCCGCAGTATTTCGTGTTATAAACGAGGTTTTTTTCCACTAAGATGTGGGTGGATCCCTCGTCATGGTAAATGCCCCAGCCGCCGTATTGATTGGCGTCCACATCGTGGATGCGGTTGAAGCGTAATACGGTGCCTGGGGAAACGCCGAGCGTGTAAATGGCGCCCATGTCGGACAGCAGCCCCTGGCCGATGTCATGGATGTGGTTGAACTCGACCACATTGTCGCGACTCACGCTCCGCCAGTAACCCCACTTCCACCCCAGGGACACGGCCGTGTACCAGCCATGGTGGATGTGGTTGTGAATGACTTGGTTGGCATTCGCGTTCATAATCAGGACGCCTACGGCGGAGGGGTACATTTCCCCATAGTGATGCAAGAGGTTATCTGCAAAGAGGATGTCTCCGGAGCGTTCCAGCGGGTGGTCGCGCTCGGTCCCGCCGTCGATGCGAATTCCTCCAGCGCCGAGGTAGGCAAGCTCGTTCTGGATGAAGCGGTCGTAGCGACAGCCGCGCTGAAGCTCAAAGGCGAAGGTCCCCAGGTTGCGAATGGCGCAGCGTTCGAAGGTGCAATGGCGCATGCCGCGCCCGGTGATGGCGGCCGGAACGCTGGCGGAACCTTGCTTATCATTCGAATTCCCAGGCGGGAGTTGAAAGTTGGTGTGTTCAAAAGTCAGTCCGCGGAAACGGAGATGTTCGACGAAGCGACGCTGCGCGGGCTCGCCCTCGAACTCAAGCAGCGCCGGAGCGTAAGGCGCGATCACTTCCGCCGTGCGCATGTCTTCATTGGGTTGGGGGATGTAAGAAAGAACGCCGGTCTTGCGGTCTAAGTACCACTCGCCAGGGGCGTCCAGCCCCTCATAGACGTTCTCGATGATATAGCGGGCGCCATTCTCCGTAAAGTCGTCTGTAAAAACCTTTCCCGCCTTGTGTTGGAAAGTCACGATGTTCTTTTGGGCGTCGACGCTCTGGATGGGGAGGTGCGAATCCGTCCAAAAGTGGTAGACGATGACCTCCACGTCCTTCAGATTGCGCCAATCGGGTCGGATGTCACCCGGGGCAAATTCGAACGACTGGCAGTCTTTGTGATAGCTCACGGTTTTCGGCGTGCCTTCGGGAAAACCTTTGACGCGAAGAAAACCCTCATTGGGGATGCGAGCGCGCTTCCGCAACTGGCCATTGACGTAAAGCTGGTTGAAATACCATCGCCCGCTTTTCACCTCGTCGATGACGGTGGTCCAAATGCCATTTTTTCCTCGGCTCCAACCGCGTATGGGGCGGCCGCCGCTGATGACCGGGCGTTCGTTCCGGTATGCGGCGTACGTAACGGGCGCGGTGGCGGAACCCGAGTCCTCGGGCGTGAAAACGACTGGGGCCTGGATGCGGTAGACCCCGCCCCGCAGGTATACGGTGACAGGTCCTTGCGATTTGAGCTTGCGGGCCTCATCCCGCGCCCGGCTCAGGGTGGCGAAGGCCCGCTCCGGGGTGCGCCCGGAATTTTGGTCCTTGCCGCTGGGGGAAACATACACCGTGAATTCCGCTCCGGCGGCGCCGACGCTAAGCAGCGCCACAACAGGGATGAGGACAGATAGCTGAGCCATAGGCGGAACGAACCATTCTACCCGCGGAGCGCACAAGCCGGGAATCTATTTTTTCGCGACAAACACGCGCGAAGGGTATAGCCCCTGCCGGAGAGTGTGTTCATGAGTGATCCGGAAGCCGGCGGAGGAGATCATTTCCTGGACGCACGCTGAAACCTGCCGCCCCCAAAAAGCCGGCGCCAGCCGCCCACAAAGCCGGTATAGGCGGTTGAAGATGCCCACGTCTTCCCCGATGCACACCAACGTGAAGGCGCCCCCGCGCCGCAGCACCCTCCGGATTTCGCCCAAAGCGAGGTCGATATCCGGCCCCGCCAGCAACTCGAACAAATAACAGCACACGACAGCGTCGAACGACTCGTCGCGGAAGGGGATGTAACGGACATCCACTGCCTGGCAGTGTGCGTCCGATCCAGGGAACCGCGCGCGTATGCGCCGCTGTGTTCGGGCGGCCATATTGGGCGACAAGTCCAGCCCGAATGTGGATCCCGTGCGGTTGATCGCCACCAGGCGGCGGAACATCTCGCCCGAACCGGTGGCTACTTCTAACACGCGCATTCCCTCCTCGATGCCCGAGGCCGACAGAGCGTAACGGTGGGCTTTCGAGTGGAACAGGAACGTGGAGACGGGATAAAAGAGGGCCATCCGGTCATAGACCCGCTTCGTGCGGTCTGCAATGGTTTCCGGGAGCCGATCCGTTCGCAGTGACAAGCCGGAGATGTGCATACGTTCACCAGGCGCTTCACCTTAGGATACAGCGGATGGCTCGGGTTGTACCTCTGGAATCTCAATCTCCGTACGGGTGCCTTCCCCTGGCTTGCTATCCATCCAAAGCCGGTAACGGTTTCCGAAAAAAAGCCTCAAGCGCTGGTCCACGTTGCTCACCCCGATTCCATGTTCAAATAGCGTGGCCAGTTTAGCTTCCGTGATGCCCACGCCATCATCTTCGACCAAGATGCGGAGTTTGCCGTCCACCACCGAACTGCGAATGCGAATGACGCCTCCTTCCACTTTGGGGCTGATTCCGTGCCGTATGCTGTTTTCCACGATCGGCTGGAGAAGCATGCTCGGAACCATCCATTCCAGGGTTTCGGGAGCGATATCCTTTTCAAAACGCAGTTTAGATCCGAAGCGGACCATTTCGATGGTCAGATAGTCTTCGATAAATGACAGCTCCTCCCGGAGCGCGTTCAGGTGGTCGTGGCGGCGCAAGAGGCGCCGCAGGATATTGGAGAGCCGGTAGACCATAGCGCGCGCCTGTTCCGGATTGGTCCGGATCAAGGAGGCGACGGAGTTAAGCGTATTGAACAGGAAGTGAGGGTTGATCTGGCTGCGCAACGCCTCCAGGCGCGCTTCGACTAACAGTCGCTGCTGAGCCTCAAGCTTCATCTCGTTGCGGGTATTGTTCCACACTTTGAGGGGGATGGTTACCGCAAAGAGGGTATCGGCGACCACGGCTATGGTCCAGAGTGGTTCCCCCCGGGTATTGGCGTGGTGGAGGGTGAACAAAAAGCGGGGCTCGAACAACTGCGACGCCGACCAGCGCAAGCCTTCCGCCATGACGATCGTCCCGAGAAACGCCCAGTGATAGAGCGCCCGGAGCTGAGACTCGCTCCTGCCGATCCATTTGCGAGGAGAAACTTCCAGCAGTGGGGAGAAACTCCAGATGGCGTCCGTTGCGGGCGCCAGATCGCGCAATACGCCGCCCAGTACGCCCACGCCCGCAAACAGCGGCATGCCGACAAACTCGCCGTGCAGCATGCCCGGCACGGAGGTAAGCACACCGCAGACCAGCCCGGTGACATATCCGCCCAAAATGCCGGCGAGTAAGCTACCTTCAAAGGCGAGATCGACCGCCTGATAGCTGTTCCCTGTAAGGATGCGGACTGCGGCGCCCGCGCCGAAAATAGCCGAGAAACCCAAAGCCAGTTGCAAGCGCTGGATCAGGGTCCGTTCCTCGCGCATCAGCATCCGTTTGATTTTGGAAGACCTCGCCAGGATGCTGGCGAGTGAAGCAGCCACTGCCAGCTTAATCAGAAGTATGACCAGCAACTGTTCGACCATTCCGGCCTTGCGATCATTATAATGAAAGAGAAGTGTTTGCCTCCGATGTTCAGCTCCGCAAGGTAGCGGAAGCTGATTTCCCCAGCCGTTTCGGGCACTTCCGCATCTACGGCTTTCAAGGACGCCGCGGAGAGGATGTGGATGAGGCGGTGGCCCTCAAAATGGGTGATCTCAGCGGTCCGCCGCCGTTAGTTCGCATTCATTCGCAGTGCCTGACGGGCGACGTGTTTCACAGTTTGCGTTGCGACTGCCGCATGCAGCTCGAATTCGCTTTGGAGCGCATCGCGGAGGAAGGCCGCGGCCTGCTGATTTACGAGCACCAGGAAGGCCGCGGCATCGGCCTCCTCAATAAATTGCGGGCGTACGAGTTGCAGGATCAAGGCGCCGACACCGTCGAAGCTAACGAACAACTCGGTTTCGAAGCAGACCTGCGAAATTACGAGCTTCCAGCAGCGATCCTGAGGCATTTTCGCGTGGGGGCGGTGCGTTTGATGACCAACAATCCGGACAAGTTCAACGCTCTCGAAAGCGCCGGCATTCGCGTGGTGGAGAGGGTGCCGGTGGTCATTGAACCGACCGAATCCACGGAAGAATACCTGCGCACCAAAAAAGAAAAGCTCGGCCACCTGCTTTAAGCCATGCCGGTGAGCGGGCGGTTGCGACGCCGGCCCGGCGGTCGGTCTTGAGCTCGTGGCGACAAGAGGCGTACGGTAGGCTATCGCTCGCCGCGTGTGGAACAATAGGGCCGTATGAAGTGGTTGTGGATTGCTGTTTTTGCCGGCGCGCCTTTGGGGGCGCAAGATTTGAATCCCCTGCCTCTGGCGGTGCTCAGAGACAAGATCTCCGGGGGATGGGCTGGGCAGATGATCGGCGTCAGTTATGGCGCGCCCACGGAATTCAAATACCAAGCGAGAATCAACGAAGACCCGCTGCCGGAGTGGAAGCCGGAGCGCGTTTCCAACGCCTTGAACCAAGACGACCTGTACGTGGACATGACCTTTGCGAAGGTCCTGGACGAAAAAGGGTTGAACGCCACAACGAAGGACTTTGGGGCGATGTTTCGAGAATCCAAGTATCGCCTCTGGCACGCTAATCTGGGCGCGCGCCGCGCGCTGAAGCGCGGCGTTCCTCCCACGAAATCGGGCATGCCGGAATACAATGTTCACGCCAACGACATTGACTTCCAGATCGAAGCCGACTTCATCGGTCTGATGGCGCCTGGACTCTATCAGTCCGCCAGGGACCTTGCCTGGCGCGCTGGGCGGATCATGAACTACGGCGATGGAATCTATGGCGGCATGTTTGTGTCCGCCATGTATGCCGCGGCTTTCTTCGAGTCGGATCCGCGCAAGGTGGTCGAGGCGGGCGTGTCGATCTTGCCCCCTCGCAGTCCTTACGCCCGTCTGATAGGTGATGTGCTCGTATGGTCACGCCAATATCCCAACGATTGGAAAAAGGTGTGGCAGCTCATTGAGGATAAGTGGGACAAGCGGGAGGCGTGCCCGGCGGGCGCTCTCACGCCGTTTAACATCGACGCCAAAATCAACGGCGCTTACGTCGCCCTGGGGTTGCTTTATGGTCATCGGGATTTTGGTACGACGCTGGAAATCTCGACCCGCGCGGGGCAAGATTCGGATTGCAACCCTTCGACTGCGGGCGGGATCCTGGGGGTCATGCTTGGCTATAGCGGAATTCCGGAAATGTGGAAAGGCGGCATTCCGGCGATCGCGGACAAGAAGTTCAGTTATACAGACTTCACGTTCAAGACGATCTGCGAGAGCACCGAAAAGCGCGCCGTGGCCCTGGTGCGGAAGACGGGCGGGCGTTTGGACGGGGATACTTTGTGGATAAAGGCGCAGAAGCCGTCGCCGGCAAAGCTCGAAATCTGGGACGACTTTGGGTCGCCGGTGGAGCGCGTCCCGGTGAGCGATCCGCGGTGGAAGTTTCAAGGCGACTGGAAATTGTCAGGTAAGACCAAAACCGCGAATACAAAAGGGGCGGAAGCGGTTTTCGAGTTTACCGGCTCAGGGGTCATCCTCACCGGTCCCTATCTTCCGAGCGGGGGCAAGGCGGACGTGTATCTGGACGGGAAGCGGGTGAAGACGGTGGATGTCTATCCGGACGAAGATCGCGCGAAAAGTGGCGAGGCGGTCTACCACGTCTTCCGGCTCAAGGATCGAAGACACACCGTCCGCTTGGTCGTTCGGGGCGAGCCATTTCCGGGTTCGACCGGCAGCGATATCGGTCTCACTGATGCTGTGGTGTTCCGGTAAGAGTTTTGGAAACTGCGCCCGGTTTTCGGATCACCGAGGATGTCACAATCTCTTCTGATTCGCGGAGCGCGGCAGCTCATCACCCTGCGAGGTCCTGCAAGAGCGCGGCGGGGGAAAGCTTTGGGCGAGCTGGCGATCATCCCTGACGGCGCTGTGCTCATCCAGGACGACTGCATCGAAGAAGTGGGTTCAGGACGCCGCGTGATGAATCTCAACTCCGCCCGGCGAGCCGAAGAGACGGATGTCTCCGGTTGCATCGTGATGCCTGGATTTGTGGACAGCCACACCCATCTCCTTTTGGGGGCGGCGAGCTCAGCGGGAGGGCAAGCAGAAGAGCCCGGTTCAGAGCACGCGTTGCGATGGAAGCGGCGTCTCGACGGCGTTTCCGTGAAGCGACTGGCGTACGAGGCGCGTAAGCGCGTGCACCTCTGCGCACGCCACGGCACGACGACGCTCGAAGCCAAAACCGGGTGCGCCGCGGATGTCTCCGGGGAGCTGAAATCATTACGCGCCCTGGCGGCGCTGGACGGACGCCCACTGGATATCGTTTCCACGGTTCTCGGAGGCGACAGCGCGCCTTGGGAAAGGCTGCATTCGCCTGAGCAATACGCCGACTGGCTGGCTTGGGATTTGCTCCCGCAAGTCCGCGCGAAACGGTTAGCGCGGTTCGTGGACTTGGATGACGACGCCGGCGCTTTGCACGGCGAAGCGGCACGGCGGGTGCTGGCCGCGGCGCTGGCGTTGGGATTTGGCATCCGTCTCCATGCCGGAGGGCAAGACCAAGGCGTGGCGCCGCTGGCGGTTGAATTTCAAGCCGCGAGCGTAGACCACCTTCAGTGCGTGGCGGACGATGACGCCCGGTTGCTTGCCGCCTCAAATGTGGTGGCTACGCTTACGCCCGCCCGTTCTTTTTACTTGAGCGGCGCGCCGTTCACGGCAGCGCGGAAATTGATCGACGCCGGCGCAGCGGTCGCTCTCGCTTCGGGCTACCACCCTGACCATTGCCCAACCCTGAGCATGCTGGAGGTGATCGCGCTGGCTTGCCGGATGTACGGGATGACTCCCGCCGAGGCGATTGCCGCCGCGACGATCAACGCTGCGGCGTCTCTGCAATTGGCGCATCGCATCGGGTCGCTGGAGGCGGGCAAGCAAGCGGATCTGGTCGTTCTTGAGGTTCCTGACTTTCGAGACCTGCCTTGCGCCTTCGGAATGAACGTGGTTCGAATGGTCTTGAAGCGTGGCCGCATCGTTTACCGCTGTGGCGAGATCAGCGACTATGGGAGTTGAGATGTCCGTTGTGGAATGTGTGCCGAATTTTTCTGAAGGGCGGGATCGTGAAGTCGTGGATGCGCTGGCGCGGGCAGTAGAAGAGACGCCCGGCGCCGTGTTGCTTGATTGTCAGATGGATCCGGATCACAACCGGAGTGTGCTCACCTTCGCGGGGCAGCCGGAGTCTGTGCTGGAGGCGGCGGTACGCGCTGTGGGCGTCGCCGTGGAGCGCATCGATTTGAACCGGCATCAAGGCGTACATCCCCGTATCGGGGCAGCGGATGTTGTGCCTTTCGTGCCTGTCAAGGGCGCCCTGCTTGAAGATTGTGTCGCGCTGGCGCGCCGGGCTGGTGAGGAAATCTGGCGGCGTTTCCGGGTGCCCGTCTATTTCTATGAAGCGGCGGCGCAGCGTCCGGAGCGTTCACGGCTGGAGTGGATCCGGCGGGGACAATTCGAAGGTCTGCGTGCGCGCGTCCTCGAGGATCCTGGCCGCTGGCCGGATATTGGGGGTCCGGAGTTGCATCCGACTGCCGGGGCAGTGGCCGTAGGAGCGAGGAAGTTTTTGATTGCGTATAACGTGAACCTCGCGACGGGCGACCTAGAAGTAGCGCGGCGTATTGCCCGCAAGGTTCGCGAGTCCTCTGGGGGGTTGCCATGCGTGAAAGCAATGGGGGCGCCGCTTGCCTCAAAAGGATTGGTGCAAGTATCCATGAATTTAACCGACTACGAGCGAACCCCGATTAGGGCAGCCTATGAAGCTGTGCGGCAGGAAGCGGAACGCGAGGGCGTCGAAATAGCCGGCACGGAAGTTGTAGGGCTCACCCCGGAGGCGCTTCTTGAGCGTGTCAGCAAGTTGCAAAGGGCCGGCGGCCGCTCACCCGGGTAACCAGGCAGGTTTAGCGCGCCTCACGCCGGGATTCAGCATTTGGGTTCCGGGGGGCTAGAACCTTTTAAAGAGATCTCGGCCAAGCCCCAATTCGGGTCTGTATACTGATCACGGTCGCCTGAGCGGTAGAATAGGAACTTTGGGCGGGATGGAATAACCTTTTCCCCCAAATCGTCGTCATTACGGGAAGGACGTCCGTAACTTTGGGGCGCCCGCGAAGGTGAAGGCACGGAACGGATTGAAAACAAACGGAAAACGGCTAATCCGATGCGATCCGCACCGAATGCTTGAGGAGAGGAATCAGGAAGGCTGGTGGTAGGAGAACCCCATGCAGTCACCCATGAGTAGCAGTCCCGCGCCCTTGACAGCACCCATTCCCCCAGCCCACGAACCAGAGTCGCCCCGCCCGTTGCGAAAGGGACGGCGGAAGATTTGGTGGTTTTTGGGCGTCTTAGTTGTCATAGCGGCCATAGCGGTTGGCGCGCTGTGGCAACAGCAGGTAGCCGTGCGGCGGAAAGCCGTCGGCGCGGGTGGCGTTGCGGTGCGGACTTACACCGTGCGAAACGGAATCGTGGAGAAAACCTTGCGGCTGACCGGGACTACAGCGGCGGAACACTATGTATCCCTCATCGCGCCTCAGTTGCGGGGAAGCCGGAGTGGATATGGGCGGGATTACAGCTCCCGGAGAAGCGGCGGTTCGTCCACGGCGACGGTGAGCGCCGATACTTCCGGCAGCTCGTCGAGCTCCAGCTCGAGTTCTTCAGCCAGTTTGAGCAGCCCGAGCGGTCCCAGCGTTTCCGCATCCTCGGCCAGTGACACGGGAGGGGGCGCCACTAGCGTTACCTCTTCCGGCGTGTCGAGGGCTACGAATCGGTCCACAAGTTCGCGCGTTTCCTCCGGCGGGCAGTCGGGCGGCTCCTCTGGGGCGAGCTCGGCCGTCACGCAAGCGGCGTCTACTGGCGTAGACCTTGGTTCTACCGCGTCGCTGCTGCCCGGAGGCGGGGGCGGAGGCGGTGGGAGTAGCGATTTTTCATTGATCCTCCAAAAGTTAGCTCCCGCGGGGAGTTTTGTAAAGAAAGGGGACGTTGTTGCGGAATTTGATCGCCAGTTTATGCTCCTACGGCTGGACGATTACCGGGATGCCGTGCGACAGCAGCAACTGGACATGATTAACCTTCGAAGTAGCTTGGAGGTTTCGCGTACGAAGCGGAGGCAGGATCTGGAAGCCGCGAAGGGCCAGATTGAGAAGGCGCAGCTGGATTTGAAAACTACGCCCGTGCGTTCCGAAATTGATGCTGAGCGTTTGCGTTTGGCCCTTGACCAAGCGGAAGCCCAGTACAAAGCGCTGATGGAACAGGCAAAGTACGCCGACATCTCCGAGGTGGCGGCTATCCGGAAGGAGGAACTGGACAATCAGAAGGCGGAACTGGAGCTAAAACGAGCGGAAGCGAACGTGGACAAGATGGTCGCCAGGGCCGCCATCGACGGGCTGGTAGTGATGCAAAACATTGTCCGGGGAACGGATTACGGCCAGATCCAGGCGGGAGACCAGCTTGCGCCGGGGCAGTTCTACATGCAGATTGTAGATCCGCGATCCATGGTGGTGAATGCGACGGTGAACCAAGTGGATGCGGAGTTGCTCCGGATCGGACAGAAAGCTCGGGTCCGGTTCGACGCGTACCCGGATTTGGAATTGCCGGCTCATGTGTATTCCATAGGGGCCATGACCAAAGCCGGGGGCATGCGAGCGACGTTTTTCAAGGAAATCCCGGTAAAGTTACGGCTGGACCGGTTGGACCCAAGAGTGATTCCGGATTTGTCAGTGGCAGTGAATGTGATTCTCGATGCTGAGAAGGCGGAGACGGCGGTGGCGCCGCTGGCGGGGATTTTCCGGGATGCGCCAGACGCACAGCCTTACGTGTTTGTAAAGACGGGGGAAAGCTGGGAGCGTCGCGAGGTGGAGCTGGGAGTAGTCAGCTATATTGAGGCGGCGGTGCGGAGCGGATTGCGACCTGGTGAAGTAATTGCGCTGGACCGCCCGGAGCCGCAGAAGCCAGGGCAAGGTTGAGGAAACGAGATGTCGAAGGATGTAAAGCCAAAAATCAGGATTGGTCAGACGGCTGCGAGCCGGCGCCGGCAGATGATTAGCTGGGTCATTTTGTTATTGGTGCTGGCGGGCGGCGGGTACGCTGCGTACCGCTACACCGGGACTACAGTGGTAGAAGTCCCTGTGGCGAAAGTCCGCAGAGGTGAATTTGTCATCAGCGTGAAGACCCGCGGCGAAATCCGTAGCACCCGGAGCGTAGTGTTGACCGCCCCACAGGTCCCGGAGCTTACGATCACAAAACTCGCGGAATCGGGAAAGCCGATTCGGAAAGGTGACGTCGTGGTGGAATTTGACGCCGCCAGCATGGAGCAGCAATATCTGGACCGCGCCACGAACGTCCGCACGGTGGACAGCGAAATCGTGCAAACCAAGGCTTCGCACAAGATCACCAACGAATCGGACGCCATGAATCTGATGTCGAGCGGCTATAATCTGGAGCGCGCCAAGCTAGAAGCGAGTAAAGCAGAAATCGTTTCGGAGATCGAGGGGGCGAAAAACCGGATTGACGTCGGCATCAGCGAAGGCGAGCTGGCCCAAGTGAAAGCGGTGGTGAATTCCCATGGCACTACCCAGCGGGCCGATTTGGAGCGCTTGCAACAGCGTAAGGACAAGGCTGTCCGGGATTTGAAACGCACCGAAGGGTATTTGAGCACAATGGTGATCCGAGCCCCCAATGATGGCATAGTCAACATTTTGCCCAACTTTCGAGCGCCGGGGTCATTCGGGTCGACGCCGCCGCCTTTTAAAGAAGGCGACCGCGCATGGACAGGAGCGCCCATTGCGGAGATCCCGGATCTGTCCGAGATGCGGATCGAGTTGAAACTGGACGAGGTTGACCGGGGCCGGATCAAACTTGGCCAATTGCTTCGCATTCGGGTGGACGCCATTCCCGACAAAGAGTTCACGGCGGAATTGGACTGGATAAGCCCGATTGCTTCGCTCATCTACCGCGGCTTTGGAACTTCGGATAAGGTTTTCCCCGCTCGAGCAACTCTGAAAAATCTGGATCCACGGCTGCGCCCAGGCATGAGCGCGAGTGCAGAGATCATTATTGAGCGTGAAGGGAATACGATCTTGATTCCGAACCGGGCAAGTTTCACACACAATGGAAAGCCGGCTGTCTATATCCAAAAAGGGCAGGAGTTTGAAGTGCGCGAGATTGAAGTAGGCAAGCGTAACGATACGGACATTATCGTGCTGAAAGGATTGCGCGAAGGCGAGGTAGTGGCTTTGGAGAACCCGATCGAAGCGGCGAAGAAAGCCAAAAAACTGTAACGCTGAGGCATTTGCCGGAGAAAGCAGAGCGGGAACATGTTAAAGAAGGTTTTGATTCGGTTAGTGATCCTGGCGGCGGTTGGAGCTGCAATTTGGGGCGGATATCGTTTATTCCAGCAGATGCCGCAACGCCAGCAACAGATTGCCACCACGCGGGTGCGCCAGGGCGACGTAGTGGTGCGTAGTTACACGCGCGGTGAGCTCCGGGCGGTGCGGTCGGTGACTTTGGTGGCGCCGAATCTTTTTGGTACGGTCCAAGTCACGAAATTGGCGGCGCTGGGATCGCTGGCGCGGGAGAAAGACTTGATCGTCGAGTTCGATGATTCCGAGGTGCGATCCCGCCTCGAGGAGAAGGAACTCGAACTCGAGCAGCTCGAGGAACAGATTAAGAAAACGGAAGCTGATTTGGCCATTCAGGAGAACCAAGATCAGGTTGAACTCCTGCGGGCGCGCTACGCCGTGCGGCGGGCGGAGCTGGAAGTGAAGCGGAACGAATTGATTTCGCAGATCGATGCCAAGAAGAATCTCCTCACCTTAGAAGAAACGCGGCGGCGGTTGAAGCAGTTGGAGAGCGACATCAAGTCCAAGCAAGAGCAAGCGCGGGCGGTCCTAGCGGTGCTTCAGGAGAGGCGAAATAAAGCCAATCTGGAGCTGGCGCGCGAGAAGCAGCGCTTAAGCCAAGTGAAACTGCTGGCGCCGATGGGTGGGTTGGTGGCGATCCGGCAGAATTACAGCGGAAGTTTCGGCCGGATGTTTGGGCAGCAGTTGCCCGACATCCGGGAAGGCGACCAAGTTTCTCCGGGAATGCCAGTGGCGGACGTTCTGGACTTGTCCGAGCTCGAAATCAGCGCCAAGGTAGGCGAACTGGACCGCGCCAACCTGCACGAAGGCCAGGAAGTGCTCATCACCCTGGACGCGATCCCAGAGAAGAAGATCCGAGGAAAGATTAAGAACTTAAGCGGAACGGCGAGCGCAAACTTCTTTTCGGCGGATCCGGCGAAAAAATTCGACGTTACATTCGACATTGACATGCGGGAGCTGTTAAAAGCCCTCGGCGCTGATGAGGAGCAAATCCGGCGGGTGCTGGCGACGGCGGAGCAGAACCGAAAGAAACCTATTGCCTCGATGTCATCGCCGCTATCGCTCTTAGGTGGCCCCGGCGGGTTGGCGCCCGGATTGCCGGGCGTCGGGCCTGGCGGTGAAGCGGGCATGGGGGCGCAGCCTGGAGAGGGCGGCGCGCCCGCGGCCGGCGCCGGACGTGGGGAAGGACGCCGTCGCCCAGGCGCTGCGGCGGGCGGTGGCGGTGGACCGTCGCTCGCGGGGCTCTCCGACGAAGACCGCAAGAAATTGCGCGAGGCCATGCAAAAGATCCTAAAAGGAAAGAACATGCAGGATCTTTCTGCCGAAGAGCGGCAGAAGGTCATGCAGGAGGCCATGAAGGCTATTGGCCGGCAGATGCCCGCGCCTGCCAAACCTGGAGAAAGCGGCGGACCGCCTCTGCTGTTCGGGCGACGCCCAGGGGGAGACGAAAGCAAGGGTGGCGAGCGGGCCGGTACAGGCGCCGCTGGCGGCGAGCGTCGTCGGGGCGGCGGCCGAGGCGATAGCGAAAATCCGTTCCTACAGATGTTCCGCAGCACGCAGCAGTTTAGCGAAAAGGACCTGGAGAACGCCAAGCTTCCCCCTCCACCCGAAGAAGATACCCAGTTGGACGTTTTGATCCGGCCTGGACTGCTTGCAGATGTTGAGATCATCGTGGAAAAGATCCCCAATGCGATCCACATTCCCGCTCAAGCGGTTTTTGAAAAGGGCGGCAAGCTGGTGGCGTATGTGCAACAGGGGCCAGGAAAATGGGAAGAGCGAGTGGTGAAACCCTTGAAGCGGAGTGAATCCACGCTGGTGGTGGAATCGGGCTTGAAACCTGGCGAGATTATTGCCCTCTCTGATCCGATGGCCAAACCCGGCGAGAAGAAAAAGAAGCAGGAAGGCACGAAAGGGGCTGGAGGAAGCCCTATGGGCGCGATGGGTTCCAAGGGAGGTAAATAGGCCATGAGCGGGCTGTCAGGAATTCTTCCAGAAATTTCCATGGGGCTTTCCAGCCTCCTGGTGCACAAGCTTCGCAGCTTGTTGACCATGCTTGGCATGATCTTCGGCGTGGGAGCGGTGGTGGCGATGCTGTCCATCACGGCGGGCGCGCAGAAGGAAATGATGAGTTACATCGACTTGCTGGGGGTCAACAACATTATTATCGAAGCGAAGGAAGCGGTAGACCGCAACGAATTGCAGGCCCGGCGGGCGATCTCTCCAGGACTAACCTTCCGAGACTTCCGCGCCATTGCGGAAAACGTGCAGGGCATTGAGGCTCTCACGCCGCGGAAGCGGTTCAAGCCTCAGAAGCTGTTGCCAAAAACCGCCGCCGAGCCGCCTTTGCTGATCGGCGTGGAGCCGAATTTTCTGACGATTAACTCCCTAAAGGTGGTGGAAGGACGGTTCTTTAACGACGAAGACAACGCCAAGTCTGCGCCGGTCTGCGTATTGGGAGAGACCGCGAAAGTGAATCTTTTGGGTTTTGAGCCGGCAGTCGGCAAGTACGTCAAGATTAACGACACTTGGCTTCAGGTGATCGGCGTGCTGGCGCAGCAGGCAACGGCGGACACCGAGGTGGAAGGTCTCGAAGTGACAAACCGGAACAACTTGGTTATCGCACCGCTGAATACCGTCATGCGTCGCTTCGAGGACAACAACAGCTATCTGAAGGATGAAATCGACGGCATTTACATTAAAGTAACCAGCGGTACGGATTCTGTAGAGACGGCTAACGTAGTGAATGCGATTTTGACGGCGACCCACAAAGATGCAGGGGATTTCACGATCACCGTGCCAGCGGGTCTGCTGGAACAGAAGCGGCGGACGCAGTTCATTTTCAGCGTGGTGATGATCTGCATTGCAGGCATCTCCCTGCTGGTAGGCGGAATCGGCATCATGAATATCATGCTGGCTACGGTGCTGGAGCGCACACGCGAAATCGGCATTCGCCGGGCGATTGGCGCGCGGCAGGCGGACATTATCCGGCAGTTCCTGACCGAGGCGGTTTTGATCTCGATCCTCGGAGGGTTGATAGGGGTTGTCTTCGGTTACACCCTGTCGAAAGTCATCGCCGCCGCCGCGGGGTGGCAGACGGAGGTTACGTTTAGTTCCATTGCGGTAGCCTTTGGCGTTTCCTGCGGCATCGGTTTGTTGTTTGGGATTTACCCCGCAGTGCAGGCGGCGAAATTGGACCCGATCGAAGCCATCCGTTACGAGTAATTGGAAATTATCATGCGAGTTATTCAACCGGTAGCATTTTTTTGCCTGGCGCTGGTTCTAGCGCCCGCACAGGATTTGGAGGTTCATTCGTTCCCCTCGCGGGGGTACTTCCGAACGGTGTTTTCAACTCCGGAGACGAGGGTGGAGCTACAGCCTCCGGTTCGTTTGGAAGAGTTTGTGGTGGGCGACAAACTGGAGCTGTCGCTGAAGAACTATTTGGACCTGGTGATGGCCAACAACCCCGATATCCAGATCCAGAAGGTCAGCGTGGAGATTCAGAAGAACGCAATCACGCGAGCGTTTGGGACGTTTGACCCGACGATAACGGCTTCCTTCAACAGCACCCGCACCAAGAGCCAGACTGGCGACGTGCTGGCTGGCGCAACGACGTTGAACCAGTTGAGCCAGCCGTTCAACTTGAGCTTTACGCAGCGCTTGAGTTACAGCACGCAACTTACGGCGAACTTCTCCACTTCGAAGACTTCCACGAACAGCACGTTTCAGAACTTCAACCCACTGTATTCCTCTCAGGTCTCCTTCGGCTTCACACAGCCGCTGCTGCGCGGTCGTGGGCCGGCTATTGTAAAGCTGCCGATCACGATTGCCCGGAGCCGCTTACTGAGCGCCCAATACAACGTCGAAGACCAGTTGCTCCGGCTGGTGGCGGCTGCGGAGAACGCGTACTGGCAGGTGATCCTGGAACGTGAAAACCTCAAAGTGCAAGAGAAAGGTCTGGAGAATCTGGCGACCCAGCTCAAACGCAATCAAAGGGAGCTCGAACTTGGGGCCATTTCGCCGCTGGATATTTACAACCCGCAGGCGCAGTATGAGCAGCAGCGCATTCAGGTGTCGCAAGCGAAGTACCGCTTACAGATCGCTGAGGATGCGCTGAGGCGGCAGATCGGTGCGGATCTGGATCCTAGGTTCCGGAATATGCCGATTGTGCTGACGGAAAACCCTGACCCGGGCGCGGCTCCGCCCACATTTGACCGGGAAACTCTGGTAGAGAAGGCGCTGCGACGCCGTCCGGATGTGCGCGCACAGCTCCAGTCGCTAGCGATTGACGACTTGTCGATTCAACAAGCGCAAAACGGGTTGAAGCCGGACCTGTCGTTGACCGGAAGCTACGCCGGCACCGGGCGGGGCGGAAACTTTTACCAACGCGGCAACGTGTTCACAGCCGACGGTTCGCAGGTGCGCGTGCTTCAAGTGGTGCCAGGCGGAGTAAGCGACGCTTGGCATCAAATGTTTACGTTCAACTACCCCATCTATCAGTTTGGGTTGCGGTTGACGTTGCCTTTACGAGACCGGGCGGCAACCGCCAATCTCGCGGACGCTTTGGTGAACAAAAAGCTGGATGCCTATCGCTTGCGCTCGCTTGAGCAGTCCGTGCGCCTGGATGTGCTCAACGCTATCACGCAAGTGGAATCCAGCAAGGCGAGCATCGAAATCGCCAAAGTCGGACTGGATTTAGCACAGAAGCAGCTGGATGCAGAACAAAAGAAGTACGACCTCGGCACTACGACGATCTTCTTCGTGCTAGATGCGCAGACCAGGCTGGTCAATGCGCAGTCGGTCCTGGTCAATCAAACCGTGCAGTACCGCAGGAACTTGGTGACGCTCTTACAGCGAACGGGTGAGTTGCTCGAAGAACGCGGCATCGTCGTAAGATAAGAGCAACCCCGTACCGACGCGGCATCCGGCCGGAAAGCGGGGCGTTGGACAGATCGCTCTCTTATGGGCCGAATTCGCGTTCTCCCTGATAACGTCGCCAACAAAATTGCAGCGGGCGAAGTGGTGGAACGCCCTGCGTCTGTGGTAAAGGAGCTGCTTGAGAATTCGCTGGACGCAGGATCGTCCGAAGTCCGGATCGAAGTGGAAAGCGGCGGGCGTCGCCTGATACGGGTGGCGGATGACGGGTGCGGAATGTTGCGCGATGACGCCATGCTGGCGTTTGAACGCCACGCCACCAGCAAGCTGCAATGCGCTGAAGACCTACTGCACATTTCGACTCTCGGATTCCGCGGCGAGGCGCTGCCCTCTATAGCCTCGGTGTCTCGGCTGGTCTTGGAAACCCGCTCGCGCGAGGAGGACACCGGTACGCGCGTGGAAGTCGCAGGCGGGCGGATGCTGAGTTGCGATGAAATGGTCCGGGCGCCGGGCACGTCGGTGACGGTGCGCGACCTGTTTTATAACGTTCCAGCGAGAAAGAAGTTTCTTCGCACCGACCAAACCGAACTCGCCCACATCGCTTCCTTAGTGACGCACTATAGCTTGGCGTATCCCGATAAGACCTTTGAGTTACGCCACGCCGGGAACGAGTTGCTGCGCGTCGCGCCTGTAGAGACGTTGCGCGAGCGTGTGTATCAGGTCTTCGGAGCCTCGATCCTCGAAGATCTGGTGGATCTAGGGGTGCGCGAAAAGGAGGTGAATCTTGCGCCTGGCTTCTCGGAAAATACGGGTGAGGAACCGGGGCAAGAAGAAGGCGAAGATCCCGGCTTGAGGGTGTTTTGCGTGCGGGGGATGGTATCGCGCCCGCAGGTGCAGAAACTGAACCGGAATTCCATCTTTTTGTTTGTGAACGGGCGGCTGATCCGCGACAGGATACTCATGCACGCCCTTACGTCGGCCTATCACAATCTGATTCCGCCGGGATGCTTCCCGTTCGCCCTCGTGTTTCTGGAATGCGACGCCCGTGAGGTAGACGTCAACGTCCACCCTTCCAAGACAGAAGTGCGCTTTCGCCATGCCGGGCTGGTCCACGATTTTGTGCGGGACGCGATCCGGGAAGCGCTTATGGAGAGCCGCCCGGCGCCAAGCTTTCCCGTGCGGAGCCCCAGCCCGCCGCAACCGGCTGCCGATCTCCCATATTCCGATTTCACGCAACAGGTGGAAGAAGCGCGTCTTGCAGCGCCTCCTGGGCTGTTGCCGGAGGAACCGGGGGGCGAGCAACTTCCAGAGTTCCACCTAGCCAGTTCTGCCGGATCTCCGATGCGATTCGATTTCAGCGGCGCGAAACACGAGGGGGGAGCCGATCCGTCTACATCCCCTTACGCGCCTGTTACCTCCCTACCCGCGCCGGATACGCACCGGGGGTTCCCCGAAGAAGACGCGATAGCCGGCGAACCTGGAACGATGAACGCTCTGCGGGAACTGCGTCCCCTTGGGCAGGTCCGGGAGAGTTTTATCGTGGCGGTTGGGCGCGACGGGCTATGGATTATCGACCAGCATGTGGCGCACGAACGCATCCTTTTCGAGCGTTTGATGCGCGCGTCAGCGTCGAGTGGCGTAGATAGCCAGCGGCTTCTGACGCCGATCATTCTACAAGTCTCGCCAGCCCAAGTCGTCGAGCACGCCCGCATTGCGATGGAGCTGCACCGCATGGGCTTCGAGACGGAGTTGTTTGGCCAACGGACAATCGCTGTAAAGGCGGCGCCCGCGGGGATTAGCGCGGCGGATATCGAGAAGCTGTTGTTCGAAGTCTTGGAAATCTCCGACCGGCATCTTCGAGGCGTTTCTTTAGAGGATTTGAGGCGCGTCCTGGCAGCCTCGGTGGCGTGCCGGGCGGCGATCAAAATCAACACGCCACTGGACCGGAGCAAGATGGAGTGGCTATTGGAAGAACTGGCTGCGACAGCCTGCCCGATGAGCTGCCCACATGGTCGCCCGGTGGCTCTCCGGTATTCGATGCGCGAGATTTTGAAGGGCTTCCATCGGATTTGAATCGCTTAGAACCAGAGTGGGTATAGTGCCGCAGTTATCATGGTCCTGGCAGGGCGATGGGTGAGTGAAATCCCCCTATAGCCATTTGACCCACCTCAAATAGGTGGGGGTTAGGTGTGACCGATATGTTTTTCAATGAGTTATGGTGGCTCGGGTTTGGCAAGGCAAGTGCACATGCCATAGTAACAAATAAGTCTTCATTGACTTAAGCATCCCCTACGGGGTGACCCAGCACCCCGTTAGCCCCTCTGAGTGAAGCCCCGATCCCCCAGATCGGGGCTTCCTGCATCTAGGGTCAAAATTTCCGCTCCGCCTGTCATCAAGGATTCATCCAAGCAAGGTACGATAAAAACAAATGGGTACTTCAGCACGACTTTTAGTGGGCCTTTGCGCCGCGACATGCACGGTTCTCGCTCAGTCCGAGGTCGGAGGAGCGAGCTTGAACGGGGTGATTTTTGACGCTAGCGGCGGGGTTGTGGTTGGGGCGCAGGTGACCGTAAAGAACACTGGCACCGCGTTCGGCGCTACGACAGCCACCAACGACACGGGCTTTTTCAGCTTTCCGCGCATTCCGGTGGGCGGATACGAGCTTACGGTGGAAAAAGACGGGTTCAAGCCATTAAAGCGCACGGGGTTGTTTCTAGCGGTCGGGGCCGTGGGCACGCTGAATTTGACTTTGGAAGTCGGTGCTGCTGGGGAGAGCGTCACGGTGACTGGCGAGTCGCCGTTGGTGGAGACAACACGCTCACAAACCAGTACGGTGGTGGACGCAAGGTTGGTGCGGGACCTGCCCGTCAACGGCCGCAACTTCTTGGATTTCGCCTTACTTACGCCGGCTGTCGTGGCCGATCCTACGCGAGCAGGCGATTTAGCGTTTGCGGGGCAAAGGGGAACCGCTAACAGCCTTATGGTGGATGGCGGCGATAGCAACAACCTATTTTTCGGCCAATCCTCCGGGAGGGCGGGCGTGCGCAATCCCTACAGCTTTAGCCAGGAGTCGGTGCAAGAGTTTCAAGTCAATACCAATGGCTACTCTGCGGAAGTCGGGCGCGCTGGCGGAGGAGTGATCAATGTGGTCACGAAGTCCGGAACGAACGAATTGCACGGCAGCGGCTTTTGGTTCTTTCGGGATCGAGCGATGAACGCTAACACGTTTGTCAACAATGCCCGCAGGCTCAGTAAGCCGCTTTATCACTACCATCAGTTCGGCGGAAGCGTGGGCGGACCCGTGCAAAAAGACAGGGTGTTTTTCTTTTATAGCTACGACGGACAGCGGAATAAGGATCCCAATCCCGTCTATTTACAGATTGAACCTGGCCCGGATCCTCTTTCGCAGCGAGCATTGCAAGAAATTTCCCCCTATTTGAAGCCCTATACGACGCAAAGAAACAACGACATCCATTTGGTGAAATTCGACTGGAACCTGGGACCTAACCAGCGGGTGAGCATGCGGTACAATGCCCACCGCTTCCACGGCAAGAACTTTGAGAACGCGGGCATCACGAGCGCTGCGGAACACACGGGCGACAGCAACATTTTCACGGATCATGTCACGCTGGCTTACAACCGGAGTTTTGCTCCCGCCACGGTATGGGATGTACGATTCAACTTCCTCCGGGATGACGAGCCGGGTCAAGCAAACTCGTCTGCTCCGGAAACGCAGATCAACGAAAACGGACTCCTCCAGCTTCAGTTCGGCCGGAATAATTTTAGTCCGCGTTACACGAACACGAAGCGCTACCAAATGATACAGACGTTGTCGCAGGTGCGAGGACGGCACACGGTAAAATACGGCGGCGATATCAACGTCGAACGCATCGACAATTACTTTCCGGGAAACTTTGGCGGGTCGTATGCTTTCGCCAGCTACGCCGACTTCGCGGCGCGCCGCCCCTCCCGATTCACGCAGGCCTTTTCAGGCGGCGGGAGCGGACCGCTGAGCCAGCCGCATGTTACCGAGTACGCGTTTTTCATCGCGGACTCGTGGCGGTTCACTGAGAAACTCACTATCAACATTGGGGCGCGGTACGACTTAGCGGCGCACGCACAGCCTAAAATTCTGAATGCCGATCCGGCGCTCATAGCGATGGGCTTACGGACAGATCACCTCAACCGGGATAGCAACAACGTGGCGGGGCGGGTGGGGTTCGCCTACAAGCTGACGCAAGACGGCCGGACCGTCATGCGTGGCGGCTACGGGACCTTTTACGGGCGGACCCCTGCGATCATGACGGGCACCGCCACGACGCAGAACGGCATCCAGGTGCAGACTTACACGCTGACGTCCAATTTGCCAATATATCCGAGCGTTTTAACGGCGCCTCCAGCTTTGAACAGGACGCCGGACATCTATGTGTTTGCGCCGGATTATGTCCAGCCGCAGACGCATCAGTGGAGTTTTAATATCGAGCGAGAATTTCGCCGAAACTATGCATTGACGCTGGGATATTTGGGCGTGCATGGCGTGCACCTATCGCGCACCCGTGACATTAACCTTTACCCGGCCCAGCCGCTGGTGGGTACAATTGCAGGCGGCGGCGTCGTGGAGTTCTATCGCCACCCGGGCAGGCCGAACCCGGCATTCGGGCGCATTAGTTTGTTCGAGAGCGGCGCCGACTCAGTCTATCACGGCGGGTTCATTCAGTTGACCAAACGGTTCTCCAACCGTTTCCAGCTTCAAACCTCGTACACCTTTTCGAAAGTCATCGACACCATGCCGGATCAGACTTCCGTGGTGCCGCAAAACGCGGGCGACGACGCGAAGGTGGCGCAAGATACGTTGCGTCCCAACCTGGACCGTGGATTGGGTGAGGCGGATTACCGCCACCGCTTCGTGTTTTCGGGCATCTGGGATATTACCTATGCGCGGGCTTTACAGAGTGCAGTATGGCGGCATTTGCTGGGTGATTACCAAATCTCCATACTCAGCAATGTACGCTCCGGCAGGCACTTTAGCGAGACCGTGGGAGGAGATCCTAACAACGACGGCAATATCCGCACCGACCGGACGCCCGGAGTGGGGCGAAACACGATCGAAGGGCCAGGGTTCGCATCCGTGGACTTGCGAGTGAGCCGCGACATCCGGTTCCGTAACGAGCGCTGGACGTTACGACTTCTCGGAGAGGCGTTCAATCTTAGCAACCGCGCGAATTTTTCGGCTTTGAATCAAGCGCGCTACAATTTCAGCAACGCGACTCGGGTTTTCACTCCCAACCCTAGCTTTGGCGTGCGGACCAATACATTCGATCCGCGCATTTTGCAGCTCGCGGCGAAAATCATTTTTTAATGCTCGTTCATGGTCAAGATTGACGCGCGAGCGTGGCAGGTTGTCGTCGAGCATTGCCGGAGAGCTTATCCGCTCGAGGGTTGCGGCGCTCTCTGGGGCGCGCTCGAAGGGGCCGACGCATCTGTTTGCCACGCCGCGCCCCTGCGAAATGTGTATGCCGGGGTACAACGTTCTTCTTACGAAATCGACCTTGAAGAGCTGCTCGTGGCCGACCGTGAGGCTCGGGAACTCGGACTGCGATTAGTGGCGATTTTCCACTCGCATCCGGACCGGGATGCGTATTTTTCGGAAAAAGATTTCCAAAACGGCTGCCCATGGTACCGGTATGTGGTTCTGTCTGTGCGCCATGGGGAGCTAAAACGGGCGTGCTGCTGGCGGCTTGACGACAAGGGGCGGACAGCCGTCGAAGAAGAGCTGGTGATTACAAGCGCCTGACTGCGAAGCCGATCTCCCGCCGTAATCTTGGCCGCGTCTTTTGCCGATGAATAGGGTTAGAAATTAGAGACGCCCGAATGAAGTCCCTATTGTTGTTCTTCACCGCGTTGGTGTGCCCTCTTGTAGCGGGCGGCGAAAGCATACGGATAACCTTCGAACCGGTAGTGCGCCGGTGGACGCTGAACAACGGGGTGATCGAAGCAAGGTTTTCGATCTCCCCGGAAGGCATATTCGAGCTCGAACGTTTGGCGCTCCCGTCCACCGGAAACGAATGGACGGCTGCGGCGTTGGCCGTGAATTCCCCGCTGCAATTCACAACCAGCGACCTAGCTGTGAGCGCTCGCACGTTTCTTCGACTCGTCGGCCACTGGCAGGAGGACGCAGCAAAAGGTGGACGTAGACAGGTGATTGAACTCGAGGACGCTTCAGCGAAAGTACGCATGCATTTGGCGCTGGAAATCTACCCGGAAGCGCCAGTGCTGCGCTATTGGACTGAAGTGCATAACTTGCAGCCTAAAACCATTTATGTGCGGTCCGCTGACATGTTGCCATGGCGGTTTCGCGCCCTCGACGATTCGGGTTACCGTTGGTTCCGCGTGAACCAGTGGTCCATTTTGCCGCGTGAGCTGAATTTTGAGCCGTTGGAGTCACGGCTCAATCCTGCCGGCGTAACCTACTCGCTACAATCGGGGGCGAGAGGCCTGCAATGCGCGTGGTGGGCCTTGCGAGACGCCAAAGATCATGGGTTATTTGCGGGCTGGGAGTTCGATGGCCGGGCCACGGCGACGGTCCGGCACTTGGCGAGCGAGGACTATCTGCAACTGTCGGCGACGATACAGTCGCTGAACCATCCCGTGGAACCCGGAGGCGTGTTCCTGATCCCGCCGGCGTTTCTCGGTTTGTTCGATGGCGATTGGGATGAGGCGGGTTATCAAACCCAGAGGTTCGTAGAGGATGTTCTCGCGAAGCCCGCGCCGGATAATGACAAATTCCCGTACGTGGCCTGGGACTCTTGGGGTTACGGCCCTGAGCTGGACGAGGATTTATTGAAGCGTAACGCCGAAATTGCCGCACAGTTGGGCTTCGAGCTATTCATCGTGGATCTGGGCTGGGCGCGCGCAATCGGCGACTGGCGCACAGACCGGACTAGATTCCCGAGCGGGATGAAGGCGCTCTCCGATTATGTGCACTCTTTGGGCATGAAGTTTGGCTTGCATCTTACGCCGGCCGAGGCGTCTCCCGAAGCTCCAGTGCTGCAACAGAACCCGGATTGGACGACTTCGGAAGAGTATTACTACCACGGGGCGAAATCCCTGTGTCTCGCACACCGCCCTGTGCGGGAATGGGTGATTGAAGAGCTCGTAAGGGTCATCCGAGACTATGGCGTCGACTGGGTGCTTCAGGATGGCGAGAACATGGTGAAGGAGTGCACCAAGACGACGCACACGCACGACCCGAAAGATTCCAATTACGCCAACGCCATTGACGGGCTGGACTACGTTTTGCGAGAAGTGCAGCGTCGCACGCCCGGCACTGTGTGGGAGAACTGTGAAGACGGCGGCAATATGATGACGTTCAATATGGTGAAGAATTACATAACGTCCATCACCAACGACGCCAATGGCGCGCTTGGCGCGCGGCAAGCCGCTTACGGCGCCACATATCCTTTCCCGCCGCGGTACGTGGACCGCTACATGCCTGAAGAGACTCTGAATACTTACACCACACGTAGCTTTTTATTCGGCGGACCATGGATGCACATGACGCGGCTGGCGGAGTTAAATGCGGCAGAACGAGAATTCCTTGCCTCTGAGATAGCCGCTTTCAAACGAATTCGCGGGACGGTGCGCAATGGGAAAGTGTTTCATCTCACCGCGCGTCCGGCGCCGGGAAAAACGGACGCCGTGCAAGCTTACGACGAAGACGCCAATCGGAGCGTGGCTGTAGTGACACGCGACAACTCGCCGTCCCCCTCGTTTGTGCTGCGGCCGCGCGGGCTAAGACCGGAAGGCGTTTATCAAATCACCTTCCAAGACGACCGCCGCGTGCTTGTTATGAATGGCAGTCAGCTCATGCAAAATGGGGTTCGCGTGAACTTGGCTGAGCCGCAATCCGCGGAGGTAGTCTACATAGATCCCCACCAATAGGGCGGCAGGAGAAGCATTACTCTCGGAAAACGCCCGCCACGATGATGCTCACCGGCGTATCGCCGATTTTAGTGGAGAGCACCCAGTCCTCTTCGCCTTCCTTAGCGATCTTATTGTCGCCCGAACCGCCTTTCCACAAGCTCAGGCATAGGGGGTGAGGGGTTCCCGAAGCCTTGCGACTGAGGTCCATGAGCGGATCGAAAGCCGGGGTTGACTTCGGGTCCGTATCGTCCGCCAGGCGTCCCAGGATTAAGAAATCCCGCTGCGGAGAGACGCCCTGATGGTTGCCGTCGGGCGGATATAAGCTATATCGAAGCGTATATAGCCCCGGTTTGATGGTCTGACCCCTCCGGTCGACATAAGCGCCGGTCACGCGGAGAACGCCTAAAAGCGCGCCGTGAGGAATGGTGGCTAGCGTAGCATTGTCTTCTTTCGCAGTGGAGCCCGATGGCAAGACATCTCGGAACCACAGCTCGAGGGTGAGACCGCCGGGACCAGCGATCTTGACGCCCTCTTTAGCCAGCATCGAGCTGAAAGAAGACGCTTCTGCCGGGGGCGCGCCGGCAGGCGAAACGGTGTATTGAGCAAAGCACAGCGCCGTGCACAGACAAATGCCGGCCACAACTTTAGACATCGCCAAAGGACTCCTTATTCCTATTTTCTATCCTACAGAAAGTTAGATGCAGAACGCGGCGCTTACGTCTCGATGACTACAAAAGGGGCGCGATCACGCGATCAAGCTCCCGGTCGCTGAATTCTGTGAGCCGAATGTTCCGGTGTAGACTCCACCGTTCGATGTGCTCCACGAATGCGCCGGGGCGCACTTTGGTTAGCGGGCCAATGGTTTCGAGCTCCAGAAATTCTGCATTGGTGAAGGTCTCAAAAGAGACGCCGAAATCCGGGTACGTTTTGGTTGGATCGGCGGTGTAACGTTTGACAAATAAATCTGCGCCCAACAAATAGGCGCCCCAAGTATGGGGGTTGAACAGGGCGAGCTTTTGCGGCTCCGAGTTGTTGGGATCTTGCTGTAGACCGAGGTATTTGAACGAATACTTCCAGCGTTTATCCGCGAGGTTCGTATAGGCCCACATGGTAAGCGGGTTGGTGGGCAGCAAATCTTTAGGGTGGCTCCCCCGCGGTGGGAAGCCAGTAATGCCAAGCCCGCCCGGCGCCATCATAGTGAGCGTCCAGGGCGCAAACTCGAGCGGAAAAAGAGTAGTGTTTTTGATCCGGTGAATCAATTCCACATTGGTTCCGGACGGCGCCAGCCGCACCAGAATGGATTTCTGGAGACCAGTTTCCTTTTCAACCGGTTGAATCGCCTCCAACTCGCTTCCACGGATCTGAATGTCTACAGGCCCGTTGTCGAGGGCGTAGGTAAACTTCTCGTCCTCAGGTCCCACCCACAAGCGATGTCCGCCGCGCGGCATCCATTTCGGCTCACCGCTTTTACCGAGTTCAGCGGCGAACTCCTTAAACAGGTTTTGTCCGCCTACGAAGCCGAAGCGGAGAATGCGGGGCCCCACATCGGAGGTCACGATCAATTCCACTTCGCCGTTGGTGATGCGATAGCAGTTCGGCCAGCCTCCATAAGGAGTCTTCTCGATTTTGACAGCAGCAGCCATGGTCATAGTAAACGCGGATGTAAGAGCCAGAGTCTTCCACATCGCCCCACCATTATAGCGAGCGGCGCCGGAACAGACTGCGGTTTTCTTGTCTGAAGATATGGACCTCGTTTTTACGGTGGCGACGGGGATCTGGAGAGGAGCAGAACCAGCCCGTGACGAACCTGATCCAGTTGCTGGCGGGCGATGTCCTGGACCTGCATCTGGGCGAGCGCCGAGAGAGTGGCTTGATGGAGAAGTTCGGACGTTGCGAGGATGTGTTTAGCCGACTCATTCACGAGCTGAACCATGGCCCGAAGCTGGTCACCCACCCGTTTCACGGCGCCTGCCATCTCACGCAACTCTTGTTCGATACACTCGCTGAGTTCCTGACTCTTGAGGGCGAGCTGCCGCATGTCGCCGGCCACCGCAGCAAAGCGGGACCCAGCCTCTCCCGCGCGCGCCGCTTCGATGGCCGCATTGACTGCAATCAGGTTGCTCTGGCGCGCTAGCCGTTGGATGGAAGAGACCATAGGGCCTATGTGTTTGCGGGTTTGGGAGTGTGCGCTGAGAAAAAAGTCGACATGGCGCTCAAATCCGGCGGCTTGAAGCGGATTGGCGCGGAGATGTTCGGCAAGCCGGTTGCTTTGTTGATGCACCTCTTGCAAAGCCGCCAGCAGCTTTTCCGCAAACTTGCCTCCCGCCTCCGTGGCCGAATCTATTTGGGATATGACGGGATCGGACCCCGAGCTTCGAGTCACCGCACCATTTAGCTCATGGCTGGCGGAAGATGTTTGTGAAAACACGGAGACGCTTCGGACACGCGAGCGGGCTCCTTCAAAAAAACGAAGCCACATCGTCTGCAAGAGGGCCACTGCCGTGGCGAGGCATCCAGCCGTTAGCGGATGCGGTAGACTCGAGGATGCCGCCGGCGCCGGGGCAAAAGCGCGCCAACAGAAAAGCACCAAGCCGGTTCCCACTCCCAGAGCGCCGGCGGCGAGGCATGCAAGCGCCGGCGGCGACCGGCGACCCGCAGCCTGGTATGACGGTACAGTCAACTATGGCCTCCCAAGTTCTATTATCGACTCTTATTGAGAAAGCAATAGATTACTATGTCATAAATTTTAGACATTGTTGACTGACCCATATCCGCTAGATCCGGTGCCGGTGCTCCTACCCGCCGAAAGCGTACCCAGAATGGAGAGGACCAAGTGCTGGCGGTTGAAGGAAGGGCCCCAAAGGCTTCGTTGCATGACCAGAAACCCGAAGGCGGCGATGCACAGCGTGGCGTGATGGTGAAAGCCTCGCCAATTACGCCCTTCGAAGTGCTCCAGCCCCAGGTCGGCCCGCAGCTCGTCAAGATCCCGGGCCACGACCCAAGTATGCTTGGCAAGCTGGACGAGGCGCGCCAAGGCGGTCTCCGGGGGCAGCGTGGACAACCAGCACTGGGTGGGGGTGGGAGCTTCTTGGGGCCACTCTATCAAGAGCCACTGCTCAGGTTCCGGACGTGCCTGGAACGGGTCCTGCGCGCCTGGACACACCCGCACAGCCGCGAAGCGGGATCGGCGTTTGCGGCGCTTTTCTTGCCGCCAGCTAACTTTCCTCCACGCTCTTTTGGGCAGGCGCTCTGCGAATCGCCAGGCTGGCAACAGAGGCAGAGGCATATGGCCTGGCGCCTGCCGTAAAGGGGAGGACGGGTTGCTGAGATGGGGGCTTTCCGGCGCCCAAACAGGGGTGGAGAGATGAATCTCGACCACGTAGTGCAGCCCCAAGTGTGCAAGTTGCGCTCGAAACTCCGAGCTGCCGCCGTAGTGCGCATCCGCCAAAACGACGCCTTGCGGCACACCATCAGCAAGGGCGCGCCGGATTTGAGAGAGCGCGAGCTGAACGGTCGTTTGATAGACTACCGTCTCCGGGACGCCCGCTCTGCGCCGGCGTTCAAAGTCATGGGCCCAAGATTCCGGCAAATACAATCGCAGAGCAATGGGCAGGCTTGCTTGTTCGGTCGCCACCGCTAAACTCACGGCGATCTGACAGTTTTGGGGCTTGGGCGGATAAGCTACAACCTGACGTTCCACGCCGACCGAATGCGAGCCTTGCTTGGAGAATACGACGTTTGTGACAACCCAGGCCACTACCGCGTGCTGAGCCGTCATGGCGGGCAGCACGCACGCGCGCACCTCGGCCAACAAACGGTCGTCATCCCATGGCGAGTCCGCGACCAGATGGTGCAAGGACTGGTGAGTGCGCCGTACGTCCCCAGGAGAAAGGCGGGCGGCTAGGCGTTCGATGCTCTTACGCCCGCCGGGTAAGAGGAGTCCGATGCAGTAGTTCCGTAACGGGGCGTGGCGATCGGCATGTGCAATCGCTCGCGCGAGTTTCTCGATATAGGCCGTGAAATGCTCCTGGTAGGCACATGGGCACGCAGTACGAGCGCACATGCTCCTAAGGTAGCGCACGGCTAAGCGCCAACCCGGATTCTTTATAAAATCAAGCTCATGTTTCTTAAGTCATATTTTATAACATAGTAATTCGTTGATTCTTGATTCTTGCGCCGCGCCTGCCTTTCTCGCTCGCTCGCGCCATGCTCCCCCCATGAGAACCTTCGGGCCACTCGCTACAGCCAGGGAATCGCGACGTCCCCGGAATTTGATTTAAGATGGGCGCATGGTGGACGTTCCCGTAGGAACGCGCGGCGAGCAACGCGTTTTGGTAACGCATGAGTACGCGATTGACTTTTTGGGTGTTGAACAGGCGCGCGTGCTCGCAACGCCCTGGATGATTGCTTTGATGGAATGGACCTGCCGGAATAGCGTGCTGCCTCTGCTTCCGGAGGGTTGGGACACAGTAGGAACCAGTGTGAATGTGCGCCATCTGGCGGCTACGCCGGTGGGCATGAGCATCGTGATTCGCAGTGAAGTCATCGGGGTAGAGGATCGCCGAATTCAGTTTCGCTTGGAAGCGTTTGACGAGAAGGAAAAGATCGGTGAAGGCACGCACGAGCGCGTCGCCATCGATGTGGCGCGTTTTGCTGCCAAACTGGCGCAGAAACGTGCGGGCGCTGCATGAAAGCCATGGTTAGCGTATCCCTGGCATCCCAGGTGAGGCGGGAAGGACTTTCCCAATCGACGTCATGGCTACGCTGACGGTATTGACCGGGCCGCCGGGATCTGGGAAGACCGAAACCGTGTTGCGGCGGTTGCGCGAGGCAGCGGCAGGAGGCGCTTCAGACGTCACGCTGGTCACGCCTACGGCGACGATGGCGGAACATGTACGAAACCGGCTGGCGCGTGAAGGATGGGTCTTCTCGCCGCGGCTGGCGCAAACGCTTTCCAAGTTTGTGGGTGACCGTTCGCCAGGGCTAACGCCTGCGTCCCCCGCCATTCTGCAACGGGTAGTCGACCACGTTCTCGAGCGTACCCCCTGGGAGCCGTTTCGGGAAGTGGCCGGATTTCGGGGCTTCCGAAATGCGGTGCGCCATCTTTTCGAGGAGTTGTCACTTACGGGGCGGGGAGAAACCGAGCTTGAGGAGCTTTTCGCCCGGGCTGGACTGAAGGAGCCCACGCACCAAGCGTTTCTTGCTCTGTACCGTCAAATAGAGGAAGAGCTTGATCGTCTCAAGTTGACGACACGGGCGGCGCAGTTGCGCCAGGCGGCAGCCGCCATCCGGAAGCAAGGCGCGGGCGGGCTGCGCACGGTCCTTTTTGATGGATTCAGCTCGTTTTCGGACCTGGAGCTCGACTTGCTTAGCGCGCTCCGCCAGGCTGCGGATGTCCTGGTCACTCTGCCGGTGAGCGCAGGAGGAGCGGACTCGACGCGGGAGCGGCTGATGGCTATGGGCGCGCGGGAGCAGAGTTTGGATCGCCTCCGTCCGGAGTTGGAAGAGACCGTCTTTTACGCTACGTCGGACACGCAGGAAGCGGAAGAAATCGCCCGCAGAATTCTCATGGAGCGGTCCCAAGGGCGTTTGTTTCGCCACATTGGAGTCATCGTGCGGAGTGAGACGCCGTTTGTAGCGCTGTTGCGGACCACGTTCCACCGGTTCGGAATTCCGGCGCGGTTTTATTTTGCCTCCGCCTTGCACTCCCATCCGGTGGTGCGCTTTCTCGGTGGTGTGATAGGGGCTTTGCTGAGCGGTTGGGACCACAGCCGGATGTTGGAAGCTTTGCGCGCAGCCGCGGGGGCGGATCCGGACTTTGACCGGTGGGAGCACCAGGTGCGGGAGCAGCTTGACGGCCGCGGGCTGGAAGCGTTGCGGGCACTCCCTTCGACGCCGAAGCTGGCGGAGTGGCTCGAAAGGTTCGCTCTGCTTGAAGAATGGCTGGCGGCGCCCGCTGCTCCTAAGGTATGGAAAGAACGTTTTTCCGACTTGGCGGCGCTTTTTGTCCCCACAGGGCTGGCGGGCCCATTTTCGCCGGAATCTATCGAAGTATGGCGCTCCCAAGCGGAAGCGTTACGGCAATTCGGCAGAGCCGTGGCGGAGGCGGCAGCCGGACTGGGCGACGAGTCGCTGGTGGACTTGCGAACGTTTTGGCGCGAGGCGGAAGCGGTGTTGCGTCTGGCTGAGTTCCGCGTGCCTGACCACCGGAGAGATGTGGTGCACGTGATGGACGCTGTCGAAGCCCGTCAGTGGAAGCTGCCGTGTGTGTTTGTGTGCCATTTGCTGGAAGGAGAGTTTCCGCAGCGGCACGCGGAGCACCCGCTGCTTGGGGACGCGGCGCGTGAGAGGTTGAACGCTCTGGGCTTGCGCCTCCGGACCCGGGCCGAAATCCAAGCCGACGAGCGTTTTCTTTTTGTCGCGGCCAAAAGCTGCGCCACCGAGCGGTTGGTTCTGAGCTATCCCAAATACAATGAGAAGGGCGAGGAAAATCTCCGCTCTTTCTTTTTGACAAAGGAAGAAACCAAACTGGAGCGCGCCGTACGTTGCCGGCCCGCACGGGTGCGTCCCGCAGCGACGATCCCCTCTTTGCCGGCGATTCCATCCCCGGAAGCGGTTGAACGGATTGTTCGGCGCCACAGGAGCTTCTCACCCACTGCGCTGGAGACATTCTTGCGCTGCCCTTATGAGTACTTCCACCTTTATACGCTGGCGCTCGCGGATGCGCCGGCTGACCCGGAGGATCGCCTGACGCCGGCGCTGGCGGGGAACATCGTTCACCGGGCGATAGGCATGTGGCACAGGGACGGCGGTGAGATTTGCGCTATTGCAGACCGGCTGCTTGACCGCGTGGTGCGGGAAAACAGAATCCCGCCCGGATGCCGGGTAGAAAACGAGCGGCTTCGCATCCACCGGGCGCTCAGACGTTATGCGCAAGATCCGCGCCAGTTGCCCGGGTGGAGCTCGCAGTTCGAATGGGATATCGCATTCCAAGCGCGTGAGGACGTGCGAATAGCCGGGCGGATTGACCGTTTGGATGTTAGTCCCTGGGGAGAAGCCTTGGTGGTGGAGTTCAAGTATCGTGGCGAGAGCGGAAAACGGGAGATCCGTGATGCGTACGAACAGGGATACGGCCTCCAGGCGTGCCTGTATCTGCTCGCCGTCGCCGACAAGTGGAAACCGGCTGGGATGTTCTACTGGTGTCTGCGTGCGCGGAAACAACCCATTTGGGGCCGGCATACCGGCATCGCCGGATGGGACGCGGGCGAAGCAGTTCCGGCCGCGGAGCTGGTAGGCATGCTCGAAGAGGCGCGGAAGCGATCCCTGGAAGCGGCGGATCGGATACGGGCGGGGGACATACGACCCCAGCCGCAACCCGCTGAGTGTGAACGTTGCGCTTGTTTCGACGTATGCCGCAGCCGCACGACGGTCGTGCGCCGCGCAGCGGCGGGGGGAGAGCCGTGATGCTATCGGCTGCACAACGCGCAGCGGCTACGCGAGTGGGCCAAGATGTGTGCGTTATGGCGGGCCCGGGTTCGGGGAAGACCCGGGTGCTCGTGGAGCGCTTTGCTTGGCTGGTGGACGAGCGGAAGGTGCAACCTTCGACCATCCTTGCCTTTACATTTACCGAGAAAGCCGCCAACGAGATTCGGAAACGCCTGGCAGAGCATTTCCAGGGCCGCCCGGCCCTACGCGAAGAGATCGAGAATGCATGGGTCTCCACAATCCACTCGTTTTGTGCGCGCCTATTGCGGGAGCACGCCGTGGCGTCGGGCGTTGACCCTGCCTTTGCGGTTTGGGATGAAATCGAAGCCAATCTGGAGCTGGGCGGGGCGATCACGCAGGCGCTGGATGAACTGGCGGTTAATCAGCCTGCGGAGTTCCGCAGCCTGGCGTACGCGTTGAACTCCTGGGACATCGCTGCCGCTTTGGCGCAGCTTTATCAGGCGATGCGCATCGCCACCACGAAGCCCGTGGAAGCCCCTCCCAAACTGGATTTCGATTCGTTTCTGGACGAAATCGAAGGGATCCTCCGCGGGTCGCGCGCGGGGTGGACGGATAGCCAGGCCGCGCAATTCGACATTTTCAAAGCCTGGGCTGCTCCGCTGCTGGAGTTGCGCGGAAAGCCGGTGGGCATGGAACATTTGACGCGCCTTCGGGATGCGGATTGGAATCTGGGCCGGATCAAGAAGAACGGCCCGGTGGCGGAGGGCATGAGGGCGATCAAGCAACAGCGGTTGCCGGAGATTCGATCGCTGGTGGCGTATTACTGCTACCTGCCGCAGCGGCAAACGCTGGAGACGACGCTGAACCGCGCCGCCGAAATTTACGAGGAACGGAAGCGGGCAAGGAGCGCACTGGACTTTGCCGACCTCGAGCATTACGCCATCCGTTTGCTGAAATCCGACGCCGCTTTACGCGGCCGGATACAGTCTCGCTTCCAAGCCATTTTGATGGACGAAATGCAGGACACCAACCCTTTGCAGTGGGAACTGGTGGAGCTCCTGCGCACACCTGAGCGATTTTTCGCGGTGGGGGATGTCAATCAATCCATCTACGGGTTTCGTCATGCCGACCCCCAAGTGTTGAGGAGATTTAGCGAGCGTTTGAAGGAGCAACAAAAAGCCACCGATACGCTGCGTGAGAACCACCGCTCGCGGCCTGAGGTTTTGCGCGCGGTAGAGGCGGTGCTGCGTGGGCGCCCGGGGATTGAGGCCTTCCAGTTCGAGCCGAAGCGGTGCTTCAAGGAGAAGCGCATCCCCTCGGTAGAGGTGATCGTGGTGACGGCGGAGGGGGAAGACAAGGTTCGCAAGGAAGCGGCGTGGATGGCGCGGCGGATTCGCGAGCTCATGGAAGAGCTGGTCATTCAGGAAAGGAAGGACGGACGCGAAATCGAGCGCCCGCTGCGGTACTCGGACATCGCCATTCTGTTGCGGAAAGGCGGTCCCATGGAGCAGATTGAGGCGACGCTACGTGAATTTGGGGTCCCTTGCGTCATTAGCCGGGGGAGCAGTTTTTTCGATGCGCAGGAGGTTTCGGACCTATTGCGGTTGCTTCATGTGATAGAGAACCCGAGGGACGAGATCAGTCTTGCTGCGGTGCTCTTATCGCCTCTGGTGGGTCTGCGGGACGAAACGCTGGTGTTTTTGAAAAAGGCGGGAAATCTGGCTGACGGGATCCAGAACCCGGCGCTGTGCGGCGTGGCCATGGAGGAATGTGAACGTCTCCAGCGTTTTGGGGCGCGGCTGCGCCAAGCGCGGGCACTGGCGGGTTACGTTTCCCCGGACTATTTGCTTGCTTACATGGCCGGCGAGTCGGGCGTTTGGGACCATTTGCCGGGGCGGGCAGGGGCGAACGTGGACAAACTTTTCTGCCTTTTGAGACGGCTTTGGGCGGAGGATCCGCTCCCTTTGCGGTCTTTACTGAAGCGGCTTCAAAAGATGCGTGACGCCGCCTCGGAGTCTGAGGCGCCCCCTTCCGAACCTGGGGACGTAGTGCGCATGATGTCCATACACGCCGCCAAGGGGCTTGAGTTTCCGGTGGTGTTCCTGTCGCATGTCCATGCCGGCGTTGTGCAGTCGGCCGACGACCTAGCCTATTCGAAAGCATACGGCCTGGGGGTGCGCTGGGTGTTGCCGGATGGAAGCGCGGCGGTTGCCGATGCAATCCATGCGGCTATCGCCAAGGAAGAGAAACGGCGAGAAGAGGAAGAAGCGGACCGGTTGCTGTTCGTGGCGATGACTCGCGCCGAACAACATTTGGTGATTACCGGGGCCACAGGAGACCAGTATCTTTCCAAGTGGCCGAAGGTGATTAGTTCCGGGCTGGGGTTTGAATGGGAAGGATTGGATAAGTCGCCGGTGGTGCACAAACCCCCGGAGCGCGATTTTGAAATCCGGCTCTTCCGCACGAACGCCACGCCGGAAAATCCGTATGGGCCGGCTGCCGCAAGCGCGGACGAAGGCGTTGTGGAAGTGGCGCCCCCGGAGCGTGCAGATCAGTTCGATTCCACGGCTTCGATCACCGCTCTGGTCGAGTTTTCCAAGTGTCCCCGACGCTGGTTTTTGGGAAACTATCTCGGGTTTCAGCCACGTCCGTTTGTGGCCTTCGGCGACAAGTCAGAAGAAGGGGAGGAACCTGCCGGCATGGAATTCGGCACGCTCGTGCACCGCGTGCTCGCCGGGGAAGCGGTAGACGAGGCGGAACCGGAAGCCTGGGAGATGGCCGAGCGATTTCGTGCGGGTGAACTGGGTCGCCGCGCGGCGGCAGCGCTTCGGATGGGGCGTGAAACACCGTTTGTATGGGCGCTGGAGGATGTCGTGCTCCGCGGGCAAGTCGACCTCTGGTTTGAAGAGACCGATGGCCAACTGGTGATTGTGGATTACAAGACCGACCGCTTGGACCCCAAAATCCGCCATGACCGTTTGGAAGCGTACTCATTGCAGCTTCGTTTTTACGCCGCCGCATTGTCGCGCCAATGGAAGAAGCCCGTTAAAGAAGCATGGGTGTATCTATTGCGGGAAGGAGAGGCGGCGCCGGCGCCTTTGGGTGGGGAGGAGGAGCTTCGAGCCGTGGTCCAGGAATTTTGCAAGGCGCAAGACCGTCTCGATTTCCCGATGCGTGAGGGACCGCAATGCCACGGTTGCCAATTTCACGGCAATTTGTGTCCAGGGCTACAGATTGCGAGTCCAATTGATGCGGCGGATCCAGGCGCCGGCGTCATCCAGATCCAGAATGCTGACTGACGCCGGGTCGATGCCAATACGGTCGAAAAGGTCCACTGGCGCACCCAGGAACAGGGCGAGGATGGCCTTAATGGAGTCGGCGTGACTTACAATCACCACATTCTGGCCGGGCCTTTCCGCACGAATCGCATCCAGTTCCCCTAAGAAGCGGGCCTGCACTTGGACCACAAACTCCCCGCCCGGCGGCCGTAGGCCACTGCGAAAGCCGTTATAGTTGACCCATGCTTGCGTTTTCGCCAGGGTTTCGAGAGAATGTCCGGAAAACTCGCCAAAATGGACCTCTCCGAACGCCTCGCGAACATGCACAGGGAGGCCGCGACGCGCGGCCAATGGCTCCGCCGTTTCCCGCGCGCGTTCGAGCGGGCTGGAATAGATTGCATCGATGGGTATTGCTTCGAGCACGTCCGGAAGCTCGGCAGCCTGCCGGCGGCCCACCTCATTCAAGTGCACGCCGGGCGTCCAACTGACAATCGACCTCCCTACGGCGTCCGTCATCCCGTGGCGAATCAATAAGAAACGAGTCATTCTTTTTCACCGTAACATGGGGTTTGGTCAGGCAGGCGGCATGAGCATGGGATAATGGTAGTTTCCGTGCAACAAGCGAGGGAGTGGATACGGGCGGCCCAGCGCGTAGCGGCGCTCACGGGCGCGGGCATATCGGCTGAAAGCGGTGTGCCCACGTTTCGCGGAGCTGGCGGGCTATGGCGAAATTGGCGCCCGGAAGACCTCGCGACGCCCCAAGCTTTTGCCCGCGATCCGAAAACGGTTTGGGAATGGTATCAATGGCGCCGCAGGCTGCTGGCGAAAGTGGAGCCAAACCCAGCGCACTTCGCCTTGGCGCAACTGGAACGGAATACGCCTGGTTTCTGGTTGATCACCCAAAATGTGGACGGGCTGCACGATCGTGCAGGCAGTCGCAAGATTCTGAAGATACACGGCGACATCTGGATGGTGCGCTGCCAGGTATGCGGAGCGGAAGCGCGAGATGAGCGGCTGGAATTCCCGGAGATGCCGCCGCGATGCCGATGCGGAGGACTGCTGCGCCCGGGAGTAGTGTGGTTCGGCGAGGCGCTTCCACAAGATGTTTGGGAGGCGGCTGAAGAGGCGGCGGCTCATTGTGAGGTGCTGCTCGTGGTTGGCGCCTCAGCGGTGGTTTACCCGGCGGCGGGCTTGATTCCGCTGGCGAAATCAGCGGGGGCGAAAGTGATCGAAGTGAACACGGAAGAAACTCCGTATTCGAAGCAGGCGGATTTGTGTCTGCGTGGAAAGGCGGGAGAACTGCTCCCGGGTCTCGTGGAATGAAAATTTGTTATCTGGATGCCTTTGCGGGCATCAGCGGCGATATGACGGTAGGAGCGCTGATTGATGCGGGGGCCGAATTTGAAGCTATCCGCGAAGCCTTGCGCTCACTTGGAATGGGCGCCACAGTCAGCGCCTCGAAGATCAAGCGGCATGGCATCGCCGCTACGAAGTTCACGGTGGAAGGCGGCGAAGCCCGGGGGCACAGGCATCTGCCGCAGATCTTACAGATGATTGAAACGGCAGCCGCGTCGGAGCAGGCGCGGAGGAATGCGATGGCGGTGTTCGAGCGTCTGGCGGCGGCAGAAGCCAAGGTGCACGCTGTCCCGCTGGAGAAGGTGCACTTTCATGAAGTTGGCGCCGTAGATTCGATTTGCGACATCGTGGGAGCTTGTGTGGGCTTCGATTCGCTAGGCGTGGAAGCGATTCAGTGTTCGCCGCTGAATGTAGGGAGTGGCACAGTGGAAACTGAGCATGGCATTCTGCCGGCGCCCGCTCCAGCGACCGTGGAACTGCTTGCGGGATGCCCCGTATACGCCAGTGGACCGCCAGGAGAATGGACGACGCCCACGGGCGCAGCGATCGCCGCCACGCTGGCGACGTCTTTCGGCCCTCTGCCGGCGATGCGCATTACAGCCACCGGCTACGGGGCCGGGGACTTCGACCTCGCAGAACGTCCGAACGTGCTGCGCGTCATGGTGGGCGAGAAAACGGACGCGCCGGAAGCGGTGGAAGTGGCGGTCATGGAGTCGAACATCGACAACGCCACGCCGGAAACGATGGGATACGCCATGGAGCGGCTGCTTTCAGCGGGGGCGCTCGATGTGACTCTTACGCCGGTGCAGATGAAGAAAAACCGCCCGGGTGTAATGCTGAGCGTCTTGGCGCGACCTGAGGACCGGGAGGCTATGATTGCGATTCTATTTTCGGAAACGCCAACGCTGGGCGTGCGGATTCAATCCGTTCAGCGCCGGGTGCGCGAACGGAGGATCGAAGAGGTGGAGACACCCCTGGGAAAGGTGAGGGTGAAAGTGTCGGGCGCCGATTGCGCTCCGGAATATGAGGACTGCCGCCGGCTCGCCGAATCGACAGGAACGCCGTTGCGCACCGTGATGAGTCACGCCGTACTGGCTTGGTTAAGGAAGGATCGATGAAATACTATCTGACCACACCGATCTACTATGTGAACGCTGCCCCGCATATCGGGCATTCTTATACGACCATAGCAGCGGATTTGATCCGCCGTTTCAAGCGGATGCAAGGCTACGAGGCGGTGCTGACGACCGGCACCGACGAACACGGCCAGAAGGTAGAGCGGTCAGCGCGTGCAGCGGGGAAAACTCCGGAAGAGTTCACTGCCCTGATCGCTGAGGAGTTTCGAGAGCAATGGCGAAGGCTGGGTTTGAAGATCGACCGGTTCCGAAGGACCACGAACCCGGAACACCACAAAAAGGTCCAAGAACTTTTTGAGCGGTGCGACCGCAACGGTTACATCTATAAGGGTTCGTATTCTGGACAGTACTGCATGTTCGACGAACTCTACGTGAACGACGCCAAGCCTGGCGAGCCGTGTCCGGAATGCGGGCGGCCGACCGAAACGGTCACCGAAGAAAATTACTTTTTCCGGCTATCGGCGTTTCAAGAGCGGCTGCTAAAACTTTATGAGGAGCAGCCGGAATTCATTCAGCCGGAGACGCGCCGGAATGAAGTAATGGCGTTTGTGAAACAGGGACTGAGCGATCTATCCATCAGCCGGACCACGATCAAGTGGGGAATCCCGGTGCCACGCCCCGGGAACCACGTGTTTTATGTGTGGTTTGACGCCCTGACGACATATATGAGCGCTGTGGAGGGCGAAGACCTCTGGCCGGCTGATCTCCATTTGATCGGTAAAGAGATTGTAAGGTTCCACGCGATTTACTGGCCGGCGTTTCTGATGGCTGCGGGCTGGCCGTTACCGAAGCGGATCTTCGCGCACGGCTGGATTTTGTTCGAGAACGACAAAATGAGCAAGTCGCGCGGGAACATCGTGCGCGCGACACCCATCGCGGACGTCATGGGCGTGGACGCTCTCCGGTATTTTTTGATGCGCGAGATTGTCTTCGGCCAGGATGGAAGTTTCAGCTACGACGCCTTAGTGGGGCGATATAACTCTGATCTGGCGAATGGCCTGGGCAATCTGGTCAGCCGGACGCTGAGCATGATTCACCAGTATCGCGGCGGGGTCACGCCGGCGGGTGGTCATTCGGAGATTGCGGCGCGGGCGCAGGAGACCATCGCTGCGGTGGTGGCGGCGTTCGACCGTTTCGAGTTTTCGCGCGGATTAGAGACGTTATGGTCGCTCCTGTCGGCGGTAGATAAGTTTATTGTTGAGCGCGCGCCGTGGAGCTTAGCGAAGAAGGCCGACCCCGCCGCACAAACCATGCTCGACGATACGCTGTATACGGCGGCGGAAGTGCTGCGCATCGCAGCGGCATTACTCTACCCTGTAATCCCGTCATCCTGTGAGAAGATTTGGGCCCAACTGGGCTATGACCCGTCGAGCCTTGAGGATTTCCAACTGGTGAACCTAAAATGGGGCGGCCTAGCGCCGGGGCAAAGCGTGCGGAAGCCGGAGCCCATTTTCCCGCGCATCGAAGCGGGTCCCGCCATCGAGAAGATGCGTGAACTGGAGATAAAGGAGACGGCCCGCCAGGCGGCTCTGATGGGGAAAAAAGAGGAAGCCCCGGCGGAGGAGAGCCCCGCGCGGGAAGAGCGGATTACGATCGATGACTTCGCCAAGTGTGACATTCGCGTAGGGGTGATCCTCTCCGCCGAGCGTGTTCGCGGTGCGGACAAGCTGCTGCATCTGATGGTGGATATCGGCGAGCCGGAACCCCGGAGCATCGTGGCGGGCATCGCCACGGCGTACAAGCCGGAGGACCTGCCCGGCCGTAAGGTATGCATCCTCGCAAATTTGCAGCCCCGGAAGCTACGCGGCATCGAATCCAATGGGATGATTTTGGCGGCGTCGGTCGAGGGTGGGCCGCCCGCGCTGGCCACGTTTCTGGAGGACGTTCCGGTGGGGGCCCGTTTGAAATGATCCTGGTGGATTCGCACTGCCACTTGGACGACAAGCAGTTTGACCCGGACCGCGAGGAAGTGATCGGCCGCGCGCTCGAGGCGGGAGTGGAGACTATGCTGGCCATCGGATCGGGGGACGGACCGCCGGATTTGGAAGCGGCCATACGTGTGGCGGACCGCTTTGAGCCAGTGTGGGCGACTGTGGGGGTGCATCCGCACGACGCGGCGAAATGTGAAGACGCCACGTTCGACGCAATGCGAAGGCTGCTTGCCCATCCCAAGGTGGTGGCTGTGGGAGAAATTGGCCTGGATTACCATTACAACTTCTCTCCGGCGGAAACCCAGCGGGAAGTGTTTGCCAGGCAGTTGGACATGGCCCGGGAAGCTGGAAAACCCGTGATTATCCATACTCGTGAAGCGTGGGAGGACACGTTCCGGCTGCTAGGGAGCGGTATGGCTGGGGTGATGCATTGTTTTTCCGGGGGGCCGGAGGAAGTGCGGCGGGCTTTGGACCTGGGCTTCTACATCAGCTTTGCGGGGATCGTCACCTACCCCAAAGCGCTTCGAGTTCAAGAAGCCGCCCGGGTCACGCCGCTCGAGCGCATTTTGGTGGAGACGGATGCGCCGTATCTGGCGCCGGTTCCGCACCGGGGCAAGCGGAATGAGCCGGCCTTGGTGCGTGAGACCGTCGCCAAACTGGCGCAAATCAAGGGCATGAGCGAAGAAGAGCTGGGGGCTGCGACGGTGGAGAACTTTCGCCGCCTGTGTTTGCGGCTTTCACGGCACACCGAGTAAACTGGAACCATTCGATGGGCTTTAGCAAGTTAGGTCAATCCCTCACGGCGATGGAGATTCTCGAGCTGGTGCGCGCCGATCTCCAAAAGGTCGAGGAGGAAATCCACCTGGAGTCCATCGCGAGCGTAGACGCGATCACGGCGATTGCACAGTATATCCACTCGAGCGGTGGGAAGCGCGTGCGGCCGACGTTGCTATTGTTGTGTTGCCGGCTGTTTCGCTCGCCGGGCGAGATGGCGATCCGCTTGGCTGCGGTGATTGAAATGATCCACAGCGCCACGCTGGTGCATGATGACGTGATCGATATCGCCGCTACCCGGAGGGGTCGCCCTTCGGCGAATACGGTATGGGGCAATCACACTTCGGTGCTGGCGGGCGATTGGCTGTACATGCAGGCGTTTCAACTTGCCCTCCGCGAGAGAAACTTTCGGGTGCTCGACTTGTTGATCGGGTTGACGCAACTGATGGTGGAGGGGGAGCTGCTTCAGTTGGACCGGCTGCGGCGCATTGACATATCCGAAGCAGACTACATGGAACTGGTGGACCGGAAGACGGCTAGCCTGTTCTCGGTGGCGGCGACTTTAGGCGCAATGGCCGCCGGCGCGCCCGAAGAGGCCGAAAACCGCCTGTCCGAGTACGGATGGAACTTGGGCATGGCTTTCCAGCTCGCCGATGACATTCTGGATTTCACCGCTCGCGAAAAGGTTCTCGGCAAGCCTGTGGGGAACGACTTGCGGGAGGGCAAGGTCACTTTGCCGCTGATCTACGCACTAGAGCAGGCCACGGCAGAGGAGAAGATGCTTGTAGAGACCGTTCTGAAGGACGGTAACTACGAAACGGTCCCCTTCCGCCGCATTCTAGAGGTGGTGAATCGCTACGAAGGGATCAAGCGGGCGCGGGAACGTGCGCAAAGTTTTACGGAGAAGGCCCGGTCCATCATGAGCCAGTTCCCTGAATCACGGTATCAGCGCGCGCTGCTCGCCATTACGGATCTGATGGCGGACCGAGATTATTAAAGAACTTCCGGAGAGCTGCTCCGAGTTACCATGTTCCTGTGACGCGACTACGAAGACGAGATCTGAGTTTCGCCCTGTTAGGAGCGGCGACGCGTGGCAGGATGCAGGCAGCGAACGAGACAGCTCGCTGGTCTGCGGAATGGGACCGGGCGCTGATCGGCGCGGCGATAGCCGTGGCGGATCTGAGTTTCGATCCCGGCGAAGCCATGCTGGCGCGTAGAGTGGGTCCAGAGTACAACTATCATTCCGCCTTGCGGAACACGGTAGTTCACCCTACTCGGGAGTCGCTGGAGTACGCGTTGCTGCTCCTCGAATCGGGAGACGAGGCTCGCGCAGCTCGCGCCCGCAATATTATCGACCGTGTGCTTACCCTTCAGGAAACCGATCCCAAGAACAAGTTCTATGGGATTTGGGGCTATTATCTGGAGGAACCGCCCGCCCGCATGGCGCCCGCGGATTTCAACTGGGCGGACTTCAACGGTTCGATGTTATTGATCCTGGAATTCCGCCATGGCGCCCGGTTGGGAGAAACGCTGCGCGCACGCGTGCGCGAATCCATCCGCCACGCTGCGTATTCGGTCCGGCGCCGCAATGTCGCTATGACCTACACGAACATCGCCGTCCAGGGGACATTTGTCACGTTAGCAGCGGCGCAGCTTCTGGGCGACCGGGATCTGTGGAGTTACGCCACGGACCGGCAGCGGCGGTTCGCCGCCACGGTGGATGAAACGGGCAGCTTTGCCGAGTACAACAGCCCTACCTATGCCAACGTCACCATTGCGAATCTGACGCGCATTCGGATGTTCGTCAAGGACGCCGCCGTTCAGGAGCTTAACCAGCGCCTTCACGAAAGGATCTGGCTGCACTTAGCAAAACATTGGCACTTTCCCACGCGCCAGCTTGCGGGGCCGATGAGCCGCTGCTATGCAACCGACATCGGCCGCCCGTTGTGGTTGCAGAAGGCTCTCGGCGGGCGGTTGCCGTTCGCCACGCTGGACGAAATTCGCTCAGGGGCTGTTCGCGGGAGCGGAGAGATCGGAGTGATCGAATACTCTTGCCCCGAAAGCCTCGCGCCGTATTTTCTGCAAGACCAGCCGCCGCGCCAGCACCGCGAGCTGTTCACGCCCAGCGTGCAGGGCGCTACGTGGTTGGAAAAAGGCTTCTGTTTGGGATCGGCGAATCGCTCGGACTTTTGGATTCAGCGCCGCGGATTACTGGCCTACTGGGGAGGTGCGGAGAGGCCGGCCAAGTTCGCGCAGTTGCGATTTCTGAAAGACGACTACGATTTTGCCTCCGCCCTGCTTTACACAACGCAGGAAAAAGACCGCGTATTGGGACTCGTGAATTTCCGCTCACCTGGCGGCGATAAGCATGTCAGCATCGACGTAATCAAGAACGGAGAATTCCGCGCAGCCTCGCTACGTTTGGCATTGCTGATTTCCGACCCTTTGGCTACGATTCGGATCCAAGGACGCAAAGCTTTGGTGGATTTGAGCGGCGTCGCCCTCGTCTTTGAACTACGAGGTGGTCGCTTCGGCGCAATGGAGCCTGCGTTGCGAGTGGGGAGGGAAGGCGGCCTTAGCGCGGTGGTGGTGGATTTGTTCAAGAAGGATGCGCCAGAGACCATACGCTGGCGAGAGATCGGAGAAGCGTATGCAACGTTCACCCTTGGCATGAGCGCCGCCGTCAGACCCGCCACGAAGCTGAGCGAAGCGCTAAACCGCATGGATTTTGAGTCCCAACGCGGGCCAGGAACCATCGCGCTGCGATGGGGAGAGCTTGAGCTTACCGGAGCTACGCGCGTGGCCTCTGCGAAGGAGCAAGACGCTGCTTTCCGAGAAACCAGGCGCGGCAAGCCGGTCGAAACAGTCCGGTTGGACACCCAGCGGCTGGTATAGTCGCAGCTACCACTCCACTCTTTGCGCTTTCGCGTTCCAACGAATACGACGTCCGTGTTTGAGGGACAGGTTCGCCATTTGGACCACCAACGCCGACTGAAAGCCCAGGGCAATGGGCGCGGTGGGCCGCTTGCGAGTACGCACGCACTCGAGGAAGTTTTGCACATGCAAATCGGTGGCGTAGCCAAACCCGCGTTCCGACTTGCGCGTGATAGCGGCTTTTTCTTCGTCGCCCTGCATGTATACGTTCAGCTCCTCCCGGCCAATATCCATGCGCGCCCGGTCTCCGTCCAGGTGGTTCATCTGATCATTGCGAGACTTATAGCGCATGGCGGCGTAGTTAATGGAGAACACCCCCAGAAAATCCTCCGGATATTCGGCACAGGCGGTAACGGATTCGGGAGTGTCAAACCCCTGGCGATGAGGTTTGCCGGCCGCTGCCGTGACGGCGGCCGGGCATCCGGCCCCCATGAGCATGTGCATGCCGTCGAAAACGTGTGCTCCCTGATCCGCCAGAATCCCGCCGGCATAATCGGAATAGTTTCGCCAGTGCCGGAAGCGGTCGGGATCGAACGGCCGCCTGACCGCAGGGCCTTGCCACTGCTCCCAATCGAGTTTCCCTTCGAGTTTCGTGACGGGAGCTCCGCCGAGATAATTGTTGAGCCACCAGGAGCGCACCATGCGAACGGTTCCGAGTGTCCCTGAAGCTACAATTTTCCTTCCCTCCTGATAGAGGTCGTAGCTTCGGCGTTGCATGCCGACCTGGATGATCTGTTTGGTCCGGCGTTCGGCCTCTACGAGTTCGACTCCCTGCTCCGGAGTCTGACAAAGGGGCTTTTCCACATAGACATCTTTGCCGGCGGCCAGAGCATCGAGCACCATGCGGTGGTGCCAGTGTTCCGGCGTGGCGATAAGCACCGCATCGACGTTGCGGTCCGCCAATAGCTCCTTGTAATTGCGAAAGGCGCGCGGCGCCTTTCCCCCGGATTTGGCCGCAGTGGCGATGGCGCGTTCCAGGTTCGGTTCGTAGACGTCGCAAACGGCTTCCACTCGGACTGCGGGATCTTTTTGAAATACCGTCATCACGAAAGTACCGCGCCCGCCCGTCCCGATGACGCCCAAGCGCACGGTTTCGGAAGGAGGCGCCGCCCAAACACTCCATCCGGAACTCGACGCGAGAAATATGCGCCGGTTGACCATATCCTTACTCCTCTTCTCGTTTCTACGAAGCTAACAGCGTACCACGAGCCGAGATTTCAGGATCCGCAGCGGGGGCGCTGTGACTGCGTAAGGTATAGAATCACTTTCATGAGCCATTGGGAAAGAGCAAGGTTGATGGTCGCTGCCGGAGTCATTATTGGGCTGGCGACGCTTCTGATCGAAGTGAAGAGCGTGGCGGCTCCCTCGCGAGGACCCTATTTCGCTACGGGCATCAAGATTTGCGAAGTGGATTCCACGAGCGCGATCATCTGGACGCGATTGACGCGCAACCCGGTTCGTGTCGGGCCGGAGCAGCCTATGCCGATCGTGCACTACCGCGACCCCAAGACCGGAACCCTGACGGACAACCCACGCGGACGACCGGACATGGAGCCGGTAGTTGAGTTTCCCAAGGGTTCTAACCTCGACTCGATTGAGGGAGCCGTGCCGGGAGCTCCGGGTGAGGTTCGGGTTCGTTATCGCACGGCCGGCGGTCACTGGGAGGCTACGCCCTGGAAAGCCGTAGATCCAAACCGAGACTTCACGGCGCACTTCCGTCTGGAACAGCTCAAACCTGCGACGGCCTATGAAATCGAGGTGGAAAGCCGCTCCGGGCAAAAACTATCCGGACGATTTCACACGGCTCCACCGCCGGCACAGCCTGCGCGGGTTGTTTTTACGGTGATTACAGGCACGGCATACCCGGACAAGGACTTGCCGGAAGGGTTCAAGATCTATGCGCACATGCGCAAACTCGACCCTGACTTTTTTGTCCACACGGGCGATATTGTGTATTACGATCGTTTGGCGAAAACGCAAGCGCTGGCCCGCTGGCACTGGCACCGCATGTACAGCCTGCCTACGAACGTGGAATTTCATCGCCAAGTGGCCAGTTACTTCATCAAAGATGACCACGATACCTGGATGAACGATTGCTGGCCCACGATGAAAACGCGTTTCATGGGCGAGTTTACGTTTGCTCAAGGGCAAGCGATATTTCTGGAACAGGTAGGCATGAGCGATCGCACTTATCGCACTTTCCGCTGGGGCAAAGATCTTCAGATCTGGCTCCCTGAAGGGCGCGACTTCCGGAGCCCCAACACCATGCCGGACGGCCCGGATAAGACGATTTGGGGAAAGGAGCAAAAGGAATGGTTCAAGCGGACGGTCCAGTCATCGGACGCCACTTTCCGCGTGCTGATCAGTCCCACGCCGCTGGTGGGCCCAGATCGCGGTAATAAGGGCGACAACCACGCTAACAAAGCGTTCACGCACGAGGGCAACGAGCTCCGTAGCTTTATCGCAGGCCAAAAAAACATGTACGTCGTCACGGGGGATCGCCACTGGCAGTATGTTTCGGTAGATTCCAAGACCGGCGTGATGGAGTTTTCCTGCGGGCCGGCGAGCGATGAACACGCAGGGGGCTACTCGATGGACCAGCGCCGCCCGGAGCACCGGTATCTGAACATTGTCGGCGGCTTTCTGGCAGGAACGGTAGAGCGCGTGAACGGTAAACCTGAGCTCATCTTCCGGCACTACAGCGTTGACGGAAAAGTCTTGAATGAAGTGCGATTGCCAGCTCGATAGTTTACGCTGCGTCTACAAGCGCGTCACCAAGGCGTAGAAAGCGCCGCACAAATCGTTGCCCTGGGAGTCGAGAAACCAAGCATGTAACTTGGTGCGCACGCCGCCTTTCAAGCGGACCTTGAATACGGCGACTTTGTCTTCCGGAGAAGTTTTCACGGAGAGGGTCTGGCCCGCGATCGAAAGTTTGGCTCCGCCAATGGGCATGGCCTTGCCTGCGGGCAGTTGCCCCGCAGTCATCTTTTGGACCGGACGCCCGGCAGTCAGAGGCAGTCCCATATGATGCGGCCAGCGCGACAATGAAATCTCATATTCGCCATCTCGCTCAATAAAAACGTTCCACGGTCCGCCCTGAGGTCCTCCGACGGCGTTGGAAACGTGGGTCGGGTTGTCGCAGTAAACGTCCTGCCAGTCCGATGAAGTCAGGCGAACCGGGTTTTCCTGCGGGGCGCCGAGGCTGATGGGGCGGTAGTCAGTTAGCGCAGACTCGTTTTTCGCCCACCATTTCTCATAGTAAGCGCGCATCTTCCTGAGGAGGTCGGGGTGTTTATCCGCAAGGTTGTGTTCCTGCCCCGGATCTTCGCGGAGATCATACAGCTCGTTCTCGCCGACCAACCGCCATCTTCCCCAAATCGTGCAAGAGTCCCACTTTTTGAGGATTTGGCCGTACTGGACTACAAGCATGCGGTCCGGCAAGGAATCCGAAGCGCCCTTTAACACAGCGGCCAGGCTGTGGCCGTCGAAATCCGTTCCAGAGGGCTTTTTCAAGCCGCACAAGTCTATCAGCGTGGGGAGAATGTCCTGCATTTGGGCTTGAACGCCGACGTCTCCGGGAGCTCGCAACCGGCCAGCCGGCCAGCGCACAAAACACGGCACTCGGTGTCCGCCTTCGTAGTACATGGTCTTGCGCCCGCGCATGCCGGCGTTATACACGTTTACCCCAGCGGTGCCGCCATTGTCGGTCATGAAAATCACGATAGTGTTATCCCGCAAGCCGGTTTCTTTAAGAAATGCTTCCAGCTTTCCGAGATTCTCGTCGATGTTGGCGATCATGCCGAAAAAGTTTGCCGCTCCCCCCGCTTTCTTATACGGGGCGGCGTACTTCTCATCCACCCAGTGTGGTCCGTGGGGCGCATTGGTTGGCAGATAGCAAAGGAAAGGCTCGCGCTTATTCCTCCGCTCGCGCATCCATTCCATCGCTTGGCCGAACCAGAAATCGGTGCAGTAGCCTTCAAATTTCTTAACTACGCCTTTGTCGTGGTAACGCCCATTGAAGTAGTCGTTGTCGAACTCCGGCGCAGAGGACATGCCGAAGCCCAGGTGGTACTTGGCTTCCTGAAAACCGCGATCCATGGGGCGGTAAGGATAATTGTCGCCCAAGTGCCACTTCCCGAAGATGCCGGTGCGATAACCGTTGGATGCGAAAATATCCGCCATGGTGGGGACGTCCCGCCGCAGGACGGCGCGACCCGCCGTGACAGACGTGGCGCGATTGTGCAATGCATCCATGCCGCTCATCAATTGCCCGCGCGTAGGCGTGCACATCGGCGCGGCATGGAAGTCGGTGAACCGCACGCTCTCGGCGTGCAGCCGGTCCATGTTGGGAGTCTTTAATACCGGATTCCCGTGGCAGGACAAGTCGCCGTATCCCTGATCATCCGTAAGAATAATGAGAACATTCGGCCTCCCTGCTTGGCCGGACCGTTGCGCCCAGGCTGCCCCGGTGGACGCAATGGCAGTCAGGAACTCTCTTCTGCGATATGTTGGCACGACGTCGAGTTTATCACTACCCAGCCGTGCGAGGGTAACTCGCGATATCCTTACCTATCAGAATGAAACTCCAGGTTGTTTCCGCAATGCTCCTCCTTGCGCCCGCTTTTGCCGCCGGAGCTTCGAGCGTGGAATACGTGCTCGATGTGGCGCCGGTCTGGTCTGGCCACCCGGTGGGCTTCGATTTGCTGACGCAGCAAGGCCGTCAGTTTGTGGCTTTCTACGACTCCGACCGTCGCATGACTGTGGCATGGAGGACACTGGACTCCAAAACATGGAAGTTCGTCCACCTACCCTCCGAAGTGAAATGGGATAGCCACAACTACATCACGATGGCGATCGATGACGAAGGCTATTTGCATCTCAGCGGAAACATGCATGTGCAGCCGCTGGTGTACTTCCGCTCGGCGAAGCCGTACGACGCTAGTTCGCTCCAGCGCATTACCCGGATGGTGGGCCTGAATGAAGAGCGATGCACCTATCCGGTGTTCTTCCGCGGGCCGGCTGGCGCACTGGTCTTCACCTACCGCGACGGGCGTAGCGGCAACGGGAACCAGATCTACAACGTATATGATCCGCGCGCTCGACAGTGGCGCCGCTTGGTCGACACGCCCTTTACGGATGGCGAGGGGCGCAGGAATGCCTACATCCACGGGCCCGTGCCGGGCCCCGATGGTTACTATCACATGGTGTGGACTTGGCGGGAGTCGCCCGACTGCGCCACGAACCACGATTTGTCTTATGCGCGCAGCAAGGACCTCATCCATTGGGAAACCAGCAGTGGCCGTCCGCTGTCGCTTCCCATCCGTTTGAATACTGCGGAAATTGTAGATCCCATTCCAATCCGTGGGGGACTCATCAATGGCAACACCCGCATCGGATTCGATTCGCAGCGGCGTGTGGTGATTTCGTACCACAAGTACGACGCCGCCGGGAATACCCAAATCTACTGCGCCCGGCCCGAAGCGGGAAGCTGGAAAATCTATCAGGTGTCACACTGGAACTACCGCTGGGAGTTTCAGGGAGGCGGGAGCATCCATTTTGAAATCCGCGTTGGTGAAGTGGCCAGAACGTCGGAAGGCTTGGTGCTGGACTACTCCCATGACAAATTTGGCGCTGGAAGATGGAGGCTGGACGAAACCAGCCTAAGGGTGGTGGAACACCTGGCCCGCCCTCGTCTGTGGCCGGCGGAATTGGATCGGGCGGAGTCGTCCTGGCCGGGAATGACTGTACAAATCCGGAGGGGCAAGGGAGATCCAAGTTTTCTTGTGCGGTGGGAGACGCTAGGTCCAAACCGCGACCGCCCGCGGGAGGGCCCGCTGCCGCCGCCCTCGATGCTTCGCGTATACAAACTGGCGGCGGGAGAGCGGGATGCTCAAAAGGGACGGTAGGGCTGCCGACCGGACTCCGGGGTATAATTGACCTTTAGCCCTAGTCTTCGTTGGGCGCTTAGGCATGCGTAAAGTCCCTCTCGTCGAATCTTTGCGGATCATCGGCCGTGGCACGGCGAACTGGATTACCCAACGCCCGATCGTGGTCTCTTTCGAGGTGACGGACTCCTGCACCTGCCATTGCCGGCATTGCGATCATGGGGGGCCCAAAGACGATTCCAGGAACCTGAAACCTGCCGACTACCGGCGCTACATGGAAGTGCTGAATCCCTGTGTGGTGCAAATCTCCGGCGGAGAACCACTGCTGCGCGACGACTTAGTGGAGATCGTGCGCAACATCAAGAACGGCGACAAGCTGCCATATACCATCCTGGTTTCCAGTTGGTCCTTGATGAGCGAAGACAAGTATGTAGCTTTGACCGAAGCCGGGGTAGATCAGTTTTCGGTGAGTTTGGATTTCCCGGATGAACGCCACGATCAATTCCGGTGTTACCCGGGACTTTACGAGCGCCTGGAGAGCCTCGTGCCACGGTTAGCGCGGCTGGGTTACGACAACATCGTGCTAAACAGTTGCATCACTAGCGAGAATGTGGGCGAGATCAACGCGATGGCTGACAAGGCGCGCGAATGGGGAGTGAACATTTGCTACAGCGCTTATTCGCCCCGCCGCACCGGTTGTCAGGATTATTTTCTCAACACGCAGGGACAGTTAGCGTTGCTCGATGCGGAGCTGGACCGCATTGAAACTCGTCGTGATGACACCAACTGGATTGTCAACGCTCCCACGACGCTCGAAGCGACGCGCGAATATTTTCGGAATGGAGGACGTCCCGGCTGTAAAGCGGGCATGCGCTTTTTGGTCGTGACCGCGCAGGGTTTCCTGCAACCCTGCTCGATGCAATTCCGCCGCTATGGACTCCACGAGCAGAAAAAGATGATCGAGGAGTTTACTCGCACCAATACGTGCGACCAGTGCTACGTGTCCATCCGTTCTTACTTGGACAAGTCCTTCGTGCAACTGCTCAGCGAGAACGTGCGCGGTTTTTTCTCGTTCCAGCCCAAGCTCAAGCCGCGCGCAGGTGGCGGAAGCTAGTGGGAGTCGAACCCACCTGGATCGGTTGAGATCCACGCTGGTTTTGAAGACCAGGCCCAGCACCGGCCAAGACTAGCTTCCAAAGCGATTCTAACATCGAACGGACGCGGGGACGCCGCCGCCGGTTTCAAGCCAGCTTGCGGGCTTTGACGCCATCCACTGCGGGAGAATGCACGCGTTGCAACCACGCGATTAGGCGGTCTTTCATCTCGTTCGCCCGGCTCTTGTATTTCGAGCGGTCCGCGGGATCGCCCAACAGATTGCGGGTTTCATACGGATCGTTGCGCAGATCAAACAGAGCGTCAACGGCCTTGGATTCCGGCGAGTCTGCGATCATGAGTTTCCATTCCGCCGTGCGCACCATGTAATTGGGCGAGTTTCGCGCAGCCCATTCGGACACGCGGTAATCAGGACCCGCTGCGCCGCGCCCTTCCACGAGGGGACGAAGCGAATCCCCGTCCCGCTGGGGCGCGGGAACGTCCAGGTAATGGAGTATGGTTGCGAACAGATCGAGTCCGGAAACCGGGGCTCGCACTACGGTTCCGCGCGGGATGACGCCGGGAAAACGAAGAATCAGCGGGACGTGCACGGACTCCTCATAAAACACCATCTTGGAAACCAACCCGTGCGCTCCTAGCATCTCGCCATGGTCGGAAACGAAAACGACCAGCGTATTCTGCGCCAGCCCTAGGTCCTCCAGCCGCTTCAGCAATCGCCCAATCTGATCGTCCACTTCGCGCACCATGGCGTAGTAAATCGCGGTTAACTGTCGCGCAAAGTCGGGGTTGTGGTAGCGGCTCATCGTTTCCGCCCGCAGCCGGTAAGGGGACCAGCGCATGTCGTGGGAGAAGTTCCGCGGCAGAGGCATTTTGGCAGGCGGAAACATGCTCGCGTAGGGTTCCACGGCCAGGAACGGCGGGTGCGGTGGGCTGATCGAGCAGGTGAGGCTGAAAGGCCCGTCCTTCATCCTCTCCAAGGCTTGAATCGCCAGATCCACGGCGTAGGCCGCGTGCGTGTATTCCTTAGGCAGATCGAGGACGCCAATGACTTCCTGCTGAGAAGGATGCTTCCCATCGGGGATTCCCTTTTGGGCGTTTTCGTATTCACTATCCACCGGATACGGACGGTAGGGGCGCCTGCCGTAATAGTTTTCGATCAGCTCTCCTTTTCGCGGCGGCCGTCGAGACGCATGCTGATCCAGGAAGGCGAGGAACTGCTGGTGCTCATTGGGCAAGCCGGGCACATTGATAGCCGCCACGGGATTGTCGTAAGTCCGCGTCATGCGGTACGGCGCGTGCCACTTGCCGTAATACTGCGTCTGGTAACCCTGATCGTGCAGAAGGTTGTCAAATGTGGGCCCCGGATCACTCACGGTGTCTTGCGCGGCGTCGTTGCCTCGGACGCCGGTGTTGCAAGCGCTCTTGCCCGTCAACATGCCGGTGCGCGAAGGCACACAAACAGGAAACGGGCACATGCAGTTCTCGAAGCGCACGCCTTCGCTGGCGAGGCGGTCCAAATGAGGCGTGGGCAAAACCGTATTGCCCGCGCAACTCATGGCGTCGAACCGCATCTGATCCGTCATGACGAAAAGCAGATTGGGCCGCTTTTTGTGAAGAGACACAGGAGCTGCCGCGGCGGCAGCTAGAAATTCGCGACGACGCATACTGGAAGCGGTTACTATACCACACTCCGAAAAAGATAAAGAGCCGGCATTGCGCTGGCGCTTAGTTTCTGTCAATAGTAAAAGTTGCAGGCAACATGCGATCCATGCCGAGTGGAATTCGAAAGAAGCCGGCCAAACTGAAGCCCTCCCAGGTGGCTGAGTCGATCCGGCAGGCGATCTTCCAAGGGCAATACAAGCCTGGAGACCCGCTGCTGGAGCTGCATCTGGCTGAACAGTTTCACGTTAGCCAGGCGACGGTTCGAGAGGCGTTAGCGAGCCTGGCGCATGCGGGACTGGTGCGTCGTTTTCCCAATAAAGGAAGCTTCGTCACGAGTCTTTCGCCGAGGGAAGTGGCGGAATTGGTCCGGCTTCGCGCTTTACTGGAAGAGCTTGCCGCGGGAGACGCTGCGCTTCGGGCCAGTTTGGAGGAGGTCTCCACTCTGAAATCGCTGCTGGCGGAGATGAAATCTGCCGCAGAAGCCGGCGACTATTATGGGGCGGCTCAGGCCGATCTGGCTTTTCACCGTGCGGTCTGGAAACTCTCCGGGGATGGGACGTTGTGCCGGGTTTTGGATCAGGTGACCGTACCTTTGTTCGCTTTCGAAAGCGTGAGGCGCAGTTTGCACCACGACACGCTGTCGCATTTGCTCCGTGAGCATGAAGAGCTCCTGGACGCAATTGCCAGCAGAGATTCCGGCCGCGCGCGAGAGGCGGCGCGCCTGCACATCGAGCGCGCCTATGCGGCGCGCATTTCGCTTACCGCCCCTTGATCCAAGCCACTGGAAAACGGGCAAAGGTGATCCGCTCGTACGGAGTTTTGTCCCCGGATTCATAGAGGAGACCGACGTTTCCTCCCGGCAAAATGGCTAGCGACGAATAGGCTGACGGCCCTTCGTGGATCAAGCGCGCATAAGGCCATGTCTTGCCGTCATCTTCGCTCAGCCGCACGGTCATCCGCACCCGTTTCACATCCGCCGGGTTGGAGAACAAAAGCCGACCGTTGCTTTTTTTCCCAGGCGCCGCTGCGCGAATCAGACTGGCTTGGCAAACCGGATCCACGAGGACAGGGTCCAATACCGGATCGGTCCAAGTCAGGCCGCCATCCTGGCTATAAGCGATGGCGCGCCGGTGCTGGCCGATGTGGTTGCGCATGTTGAGCAGCAGTGCGCCGCCCCTTAATTCCACCACTGCCGATTCATTGGTTTTCTCTCCCGCCACCCCGCCGATTTTCCATGTACGGCCCCGATCATCGCTATAGATGACATGGGAGTGCATGGTCTTTGCGCCGCGACGAATATGGTCGCAGGGAATCACGAGGCGCCCGCTCGCCGTCTGGATGCCATTGCCGGGACCCGTTGCATACCAGGTCCAGTCCTCACGCTTGACGCTCGCTGTGATGTCTTCGGGAGGCGCCCATGTGAGGCCATCATCCATGCTTCGTGTCATCCACACTGTCCGCGTGCCAGTGGAGGTCCCTTCCACGATTTGCTTCTCTGTGTCGCGCCCCAGATTGCTGGTCAACAGCAACAAGATCGCGCCGCTTCGAAGTTCCACCACCGGAGTGGGGTTCCCGATTGTGTTTTCGCCGAAATCGGCTATGACTTGCGCGCGCGACCATGTTCGCCCACGATCGGTGCTTCGCTTCACTAACAGGTCGATGTCCCCGGTGTCCCGGGCGGAGTTTTTGCGGCCTTCACAGAAAGCCAACAACGTTCCTTTCTTCGTCAGAATGAGCGCCGGAATCCGATATGTGTGATAACCCTCCTCGCCCGAGCGGAATACGACCGTTTGAGTCAGGTTGTCGGCGCCGAAGCCGCCTGACGCTGCGAGGAAGAGCGTCAAAAGTTTGGATAGACTCATAGGGACCTAAAATGTATATTTCAAAGCCAGTTGTACGTTCCGCGGCGTCCCCGCGCTTTGGATCTTACCAAAATTCGGATCGCTGAAACTGGTTACGGGATTTGAAAACGGCGTGTGATTCAGGACGTTGAAAACTTCCAGGCGAAACGTCAAACGGTGTTGTTCCCGCAACGTGAAGGTTTTGTGAAGCGCAGCGTTGATGTTTTGCTGAGCCGGTCCGAGGAACCGGTTGTAGCCTAAGAATCCGTAGCGCTTTTCGCGCCGTTGATCTACCGTCGTAAAAGCGGCCGGATTGAGCCAGGTCAGAGCTTCCAGGTCTCTGATGTAAGGCTCCACGCCCGGCACGGGGTCCGGTCTTTGACCGGCGCTCCTTCCTGTGCCCACAATGTCGCTTCCTGTGGTCACATTGATCGGCAGACCAGACCGCAGGCTAAAGATGCTGCGGAAGGTCCAGCCGCGCATCGCCGCTCGCAGGACCGGGTTTTGCCAGCGGTTGCCTCCCGGGATGGCATAGCTCACCACGCCATTGATGCGCTTGTACGGGAGTCCCCTCACCGGACCTTTAGAACCCGCTATATTCAGAGGATCCTGGAGTCCCCCAGGAGCGGTGAAGGTGATGGTTTCATCGGGGTTGTAGTAACCGATGGACTTCGCCCATGTGAAATAGGCGTCATACCGCAGGCCGCGCCAAAGCCGCTGGTTGAAGGATAACTGCATCGCGTGATAACTGATGTTGGCGGCGTTTTCTTCGAAGTTGATTTGCCCCAACTCCGGTACAGGGCGGCTGCGGGTAACCGGATCCACCAAATTGAGGGGCCGCACGGAAATCAGTTTGACGGTTCGCTGGCCGACGTATGCCGCCTGAACGGCAAACCCCGAAGTCACCGCACGCTGAATGGCGAGGTTCCACATGTTCACATAAGTGTCCCTCCGGTTATAATCCGCGATGCTGCGGGACAGCCGGAAACTCTTGGGAAGCAAGGAAGGGTCTGCGGCAACCCGGTTCGTGAACTCTACGGTAAGCGGATAAGCCAAATACTGAGGCGGCACGTCCGCCGCCGCGAACGTGGCGACGAATGGCAGATCCGGATGCACGAAGGCCATGTCGTAATAATGAATAGCTTGAGGCATCAGATAGCTGACCGCCGCGCCAGTGCGGATCACTGTGCGCTGGTCAGAACCGAGCGCCCAGACGAGCCCCAATCTGGGCGCAAAATCGTTGCGGTCCGAAGCGAACATCGGCTCTTGCGCGTGGATGAACGGGCCATAGGGGTCGGAACTCGCCACGTTAAACCCGCCCCGCAGCGGCGGAGAGTATTCATAGCGTAGGCCCGCGTTAACCTGGACGTTTCTGGATAACCGCCATTCATCCTGAGCATAGAAGCCTAAGTTGCGGGTGCGTAGTCCTTTTCCGCCCCCGAATAAGAGCTGAATGTTCAGCGGGCGGTCGGCGATCAAGTCGTTGAAATTGTTGTAGCTATACGTGGGCTGCCCACCCTGCTCCCGGACGCTGCGGACCTCCCGGATCTCAAAGCCGGTTTTCATGGAGTGTGCGCCGCGAACATGAGAAAAGTTGTCGGCAATCGTATAGGTCGTGCTGATGAAGTGAATATAACTGGGCAGCGACGCGCTGATGCCGCTCGGAGCGGTGATCCACGCCGGGATTCGCTCGCTGCCGGGAGCATTCCGGTTGAGATCCACCCGGTTTACGCCCAGCCGCAATTCGTTGAACGAGGTTGCGCTCGTATTCCAGTTATCCTGGATTACCGCATTGTGAAACCGCATAGGATACACGGTGGGCAGGACACGCGAGAAGTTCGGAGAAATGTAGTCTTGGTGATTGTAGCTATGCCGTGCGGCAATGCGCTGTTTGCCTAACGCCAAATCCCCGCGTGAAAGGAACGTGTGTTCTTTATTACGCTGCTGGTCGTTGCGGGTATGGTAGCCGACATATGCGTTCGAGGTGGGCGTGAAGTCGGTGGGCAGGTACGTTTCCAATGTCTGGCGCATGGCAGGCTTTAACAGCGTCAACAGCGCCGGTGTGGCGGTGTTTCCGGTGATCTTCCGTAAACGACCGACTTGCGCGCCCTCATAGTTGAAAAAGAAAAACGCGCGGTCCCGTTTGATCGGGCCGCCTAGATTGCCTCCAAACTGGTTCCACCGCAGCGGCGGTTTGGGCAAGCCGGTGCGATTTGAGAAGAAGTCGTTGGCGTCTAGCTTGTCGTTGCGGAAATACTCGAATAGCGTGCCATGGAACGCGTTCGTTCCAGACTTGGTCGTTATGTTCACGACTCCCCCTCCCGAGCGGCCATATTCGGCCGAAAACGCGCTGCCCGTAGCCTTGAATTCCGAGAGCGCCTCGACGCTGACAGTATTGATCAGCACGCTGCCGCCGCCTGCCGAGCGGAAACTTGCGGAGCCGTTCACTTCGCCAAAGCTCATGTCGATGCCGTCGAGCATCATGTTCGTAGCCAGCGCGCTCGATCCGTGGAACGAAATGCCGCCTCTGCCGCCAGCCCCGCTGTCGGGAGCATTCTCTACGCCCGCTTGCAAGGTCAGTAGCTCTTGAAAGTCGCGCCCGTTCAGTGGAAGCTCTTCTACCCTGGCTTGGTCAATGACGACTCCCAGTTCCGTATTGGTAGCGTTGATCAAGGGAGCTGTGGCCTGCACTTCCACCGTTTCCGTCACGGCGCCGATTTTGAGCTGAAAGTCGATTCGCGGCCGAGTGCCGGAGTTTAACTCAAAAGCTGCGCCCACCGCCTTATCAAACCCCGCTGCCTGCGCTTCCAGGCGATAGATTCCAGCAGGCAGGAGGGGGAACTCGTAATAACCACGCTCATTTGTGGTCGTCTGCATGATTTCGTTGGTGCGCTGATTGTGCGCACTCACCTTGACACCCATCACGGGCGACCCGGTGGGATCCGTCACCACACCAACGATTGACCCGCCTCCAATTTGAGCGTGCAGGGCGCCAGCTAGACCGAGCCCTGCCAGAATCCAAGTCAGATGAAATGCCATGCGAAAAAACATACGAAACCGCCTCCACCGTCGCGCGTTATTACCGATAGCCTATCGATAAGTCAAATTTTATTCCTATGTCTGACAACTGTCAAGAAGCTGGCGTGACCGTTTTTGGGGAGTGATAAGCTTACTGGTATGCACGCAAGAAGTTTGATGGATCGGCGTCGTTTCCTACAGGCCGGAGGCGCCAGCCTCAGCGGCGTTCTCGCGGGTGTTCCCGAGTTGTTTGCAGGTACCGCTGCGGCGGAGTGGAACATCCTGGTCATAACTTCCGATGAGCACAATCCCAAGATTATGGGCTGCGCGGGGCATCCTGTGATCCACACCCCCGCGATGGACCGTCTGGCTCGCGAAGGCACTATGTTTACGCGCGCTTACTGTGCCGACCCCATTTGCGCCCCGACACGCCAGAGCATCATGACGGGCAATTATCCCCAGGAACACGGGCAATTCACGAATAGTCATATTTTCAACCAGAATGTGCGGACGTGGGCGCATCACTTCAAAGCGCACGGCTATGCGACGGCGTGCATCGGGAAAACCCATACCAACGGCGACGATAAGCGGATCGGTTTCGATTACCGGAATGTCGCGCGCGAAGGTGGAGCCCAGGCGGTGTGGGACCCGGATGATAAAAAAGCTTATGACGCCTCGCCCGATCCGCGTTTCAGCGGAAGAATCCTCGAGGCGCCGGCGGGGCACCATGACGGAATTGTGGCGTCGGATTCCATACGGTGGCTGCGGGAAAATCGTAATCGCAAGTTCTTTTTGCACGCCTCTTTCGTAAAACCACACTGGCCGTGGGATGCGCCGCGTCGCTTTTATCACATGTACAAGCCGGCCAGCATTGACTTTCCACGTCTCATCCCCGGCGACTTGGATGACGACTGGGCTCCGCGGCAGATTTATGATCAGTGGTCTTGGAACAAGATCACGGAGTCCATGCACCGTGTTTACCGCGCCCGGTATTACGGTAGCCTCTCTTGGTTGGACGACAATATCGGGGCGTTGCTCAAGACGCTAGATGAGCTGGATCTGGCTGCCAAGACGCTGGTGGTTTACACCAGCGACCACGGAGACATGGCGGGCGAAAAAGGCATGTGGCTGAAAAGCAACATGTTCGATGCGTCGGCGCGCGTTCCGCTATTGATTCGAATGCCGGGGGTGGTGCGCGCGGGGAGAAAGTGTGACGAATTGATCAACCACGTGGACCTGTTCCCCACGCTGGCGGCGTTAGCGGGTTGCGCTGCGGGGCTTCCGGCGAATCTAACAGGCAAAGACCTGTCCGCCGCCGTGCGCGGAAGCGGCAAAGGGCGAGACATCAGCTTCAGCGTCCATGGGGTGCGGGCGTGGAACCAGCCGCCGCAGCAGATTATGGCGCGCACGCGGCGCTGGAAATTTATCTGGTATCCATACGCTCCGCAAGAGGTCCAGCGTTTCGTCTTGTATGACATGGAGAAAGATCCCGACGAAATCACCAACCTCGCGGGAAGGAAGGAATACGCGAGTATCGTAGAGGAACATCACCGGGCGGTGCGGGATTTTCTGGCGTCTTTGAAGAAACCGGAATATGAACCGGAAGCCTTAGAGCGCACGCGAAAGTTTACACCCTCGGAAACGAATGACGACGCGCGCCCCCGCCGCGCGCGCAAGCAAGGCAAGCGAGAAAAGAAAGACTAACCCCGCCGGTAGGGGGGCGCCATCGGATGAGCTATGCGCCATGGTGGGCCCCACCGCGCTACATGCCCATAAGTTGGTAGCCAGCGTCTACAAACAGGATGTTGCCGGTGACGCCTCGTCCCAGGTCGGAGGCCAAAAACACGGCGGCGTCCGCAATCTCGCCGGGTTCGGCGTTACGCTGAAACGGGGCGCGGCTCGCCACATGGTCCAGCATGGAGGAGAAGCCCTGAATTCCTCGCGCAGATGCGGTCTTCACCGGTCCTGCGGAGATGGCGTTAACGCGAATCTTCGCCGCGCCGAGCTCCGCTGCGAGGTAGCGCACGCAAGCCTCCAGTGCGGCTTTGGCGACCCCCATCACGTTGTAGTTCGGCACCACCCGCACCGCCCCTAAGTAACTGAGCGTGATCACGGAGCCTCCATTTTTCATAAGCGGGGCGAAAGCCCGCGCCGCCGCCACCAACGAATAGGCGCTCACCTCTTGCGCTATCAAATAACCCGAGCGAGAGGTTTCAAGAAACGGCCGGCTCAAATCCTCACGGTTTGCAAATGCGATGCTATGCACCAGCGCATCCAGCTCGCCGAAACGGGCGCTGATGGCCCGGGCCAGCGCTTGCAATTCCTCATCTTGCGTAACGTCGCAAGGCGCCACCAGCGCAGCGCCCAGTTCCGCGCCCAGCTCTTCGACGGTCTCCTTTTGGCGGTCTCCCTGATAGGTGAGGATGACGCGCGCACCCTCCCGCACGAAACTCTGCGCAATCGACCACGCCAAGCTCCAGCGATTCGCCACCCCCAAGACGAGCGCAGTTCTTCCTTCTAAGAGATTACCCATGAGTTCTTTTATCTTAGCGCTTCAACGGAGGCGGGCCGGTTTCCCGCCGGATTCCTTGCTGCGCTGCGCCGCATCCATAAAAGCGAAGATTTCTAAGGTTTCTTCGTTCGGGACCGGCGGCTTCCGCGTTTGGAAGAAGGTAACGATTTCCCTCACCAAAGCCGCATAATCGGATTTTACCTTTTCAGGACTGCGCACCACGCCTTTCTCTTTGAAACCGACCGCCCCGTACTCGCCATAAGGGCGCAACGTCTGGACCGTTCCCAGCCGACCGTCTTTCCAGCGGCAGGTTACGACGTCGCCGCTTTTGCCTACGGTGCGCGTCACTTCTTCGCATCCGGTTCCCATGATGGCAAAGAGCATCTCAACAGGGTGGATAGCGTACCAAGCAAGATCTAAATAGTGGTGCGGTTCCTCAGGCCCCGGCCCCCATGTGATGACGGCGTGGGCGTTGGCGGGCTTCAGGGCCGCGACGATGCTCGAGTACCGCAGGCTGGAAGTGCTGAACCACGGAACGCCGGCCGCCTTCGCCAAGCGTGCGATCTCTTTCGCGTCTTCATAAGTGGCCGCCAGCGGCTTGTCGATAAACAGCGGCTTTCCTGCTTGGATGACCTGCCGCGCCTGCTCCAGATGCGGACGCCCGTCTACGCTCTCGAGCAGCACCGCATCCACCTTGCTGCACAGCGTGGGGATATCAGGCACGATCTCCACGCCCCACTTGGTTCGAATCTCTTCGGCGTATTTGTCCACGCGGCTCCAACTGCTTTCCAGGTCCTTGCTGCCGCCCTTGTAAGCCGCCACTACTCGTGCGCCCGGCACATGTTCCGGCGCGGAGGGATCATTGAGCAACCGCGTGAACGCCGGCACATGAGAGGTATCCGTTCCCACGATCCCCACGCGGATCTGCGCCTGAAGAGAAGCCAGGAATATCAGCGGCAATATCGGAAGGTTTCGCATCACCAGCATTGTACACTAGGGATCGGACGTGGATCTCTCGACACCTTTGATGTATGTGAAAGGCGTAGGGCCTGCGCGCGCGAAAGCTCTGGAAAGTAAAGGCCTCCTCACAGTCGAGGACCTGCTGACCTACGCCCCGTTTCGCTACGAGGACCGTAGCAACGTAAAACCCATCTCCAGCCTCGCGCCAGGAGAAATGGCGACGGTGATCGCGGAAGTGCGCGCCTCGCGGCTACGGGGCTTCGAACGGCGTAACCTCGGACTATTCGAGGCTGAATTTGCGGACGGTTCGGGTGAGATCCTGGCAGGCAAGTGGTTCCACGGCTCCTACCTGAAGAATGTGCTCGTACCGGGTCTCAAAGTGGCGCTGTATGGAAAGGTAGAGCTGGATACATTCAGCAACGCCCTACAAATGCTTCACCCGGAATACGAAATCTTAACGCCTGGAGACGATGAAGGCGACCTGTCGCTCCACACGGGGCGCATTGTGCCCATTTATGAAGCCGCGGGCAAGGTGACCACGCGCGTTTTCAGGAACATCATCCATCGCCTGCTGGAAGCGTTGCCGCCGCTTGCGGATCCAATGCCGTCCTCCGTTCTGTCGCGTTTGAAGCTGCCGGATCTCTGGACAGCGATTTGCCGCACGCACTTTCCGAACCAAGACGCGGACCTGCGGTTATTGAACCATTTCCGCTCCCCGGCGCAGTACCGGATGATCTTTGAGGAGTTTTTCTGGCTGGAATGCGGCCTGGCGTTGAAACGGACACGGGCGCGCGCCGAGGAGGGCATCTCGTTCGAGTTAAACGACCGTGTCCGTGAGAAGGTGAAAGCCATGTTGCCTTTCAAGCCTACGGCGGCGCAGAAGCGGGTGCTCAAGGAAATCGCCACCGATATGGCCAGCCCCCACCCCATGAATCGTCTTCTGCAAGGCGATGTGGGGAGCGGAAAAACGCTCGTGGCGGCGGAAGCCGCGGTGATCGCCATGGAGAACGGTTACCAAACGGCGCTGCTCGCGCCTACGGAGATCCTGGCTACCCAGCATTACCTGTACTTGCGTGGGCTGCTGAGCAAACTGGGCTATGTGGTCGTTCTGCTTACGGGCTCCTCCACTGCGAGGGAGAAACGACAAATCAAGAAGCTGATCGCCTCCGGAGCAGCTCACTTCGTCGTGGGGACCCACGCTCTTTTGGAGCCGGACGTCCAATTCCACAAACTGGGGCTTGTGATCGTGGATGAACAGCACCGGTTCGGCGTCATTCAGCGGCTGCGGCTCAAGGAGAAAGGCTCGAATCCCGATGTGCTGGTCATGACGGCGACTCCGATTCCGCGCACCCTCGCCCTGACCATCTACGGCGACTTGGACACCTCGGTGATTGACGAGCTGCCGCCTGGCAGGAAGCCCATTCTCACCAAGCACGTGCCGGAGGAGCGGATCGAGCAGGTGTGGAGCTTTCTCAAAAAACAAGTCTCCGCCGGGCGGCAAGCGTATGTCGTTTACCCGGTCATCGAAGAGTCCGAAAGCCAAGCTATGAAAGCGGCGGAGAAGATGCACCGCCACTTGTCCGAGGTGGTTTTTCCGGACTTGCGCATCGGCTTGTTGCACGGAAAGCTTCCCGCCGCCGAGAAAGAACGCGTCATGGAAGAATTCAAGCGGGGAACTCTCCAGATCCTGGTTTCTACCACAGTGGTTGAGGTCGGAGTGGACGTGCCAAACGCCACGGTGATGGTGATTGAGCAAGCCGAGCGGTTCGGACTAGCGCAATTGCATCAACTGCGGGGCAGGGTTGGACGCGGGGGAGAACAGAGTTATTGCATCCTGGTGACAGGCAAGATGAATGACACGGCGGCGGAACGAATAAGAACGCTGGTGGATTCAACTGACGGTTTTTTTATCGCCGAGATGGACTTGAAGCTCCGCGGCCCTGGCGAATTCTTCGGCACGCGGCAATCCGGACTGCCGGTGTTCCGGATTGGAAACGTCATTCGGGATCAAGAGATCCTGGAGCTGGCGCGCGGCGAGGCGACGGCGTTTGTCGAGTCGCCGCCTTCCGCAGAAGAGCTCCGGCGCGCCGCTGCTTACATCCGGGATCACTGGCAGCGGCGGTACGGACTGGTTCAAGTGGGGTGACATGGTGCGCGTGATTGGAGGGGAGTTTCGCAGCCGCTTGCTAAAAAGCCTTCCGGGATTAGGAACGCGTCCTACGCCCGATCGGCTGCGCGAGACGCTGTTCGACATTCTATCGGAACGTATCGAAGGCGCTGACTTCCTGGACGCCTATGCCGGCACGGGCGCCGTAGGAATTGAGGCTTTGAGCCGTGGCGCCCGCAGAGCCATCTTTATCGAGAGGTCTCGAGTGGCGGCCGGCGTCATCCGGGAGAATCTGCGAACGCTGGGCCTCGGCGCAGATCGAGCTGTCGTGGCGATAGGTAAAGCCGTTTCATTGCTGTCGCGCTTCCATGCTTCGATCGTATTCCTCGATCCTCCGTATGACCGTCAGGAAGAGTACGAGGCGGCGTTCCGAGCGCTCGTTTCGCAACCTCCGGAGTTGGTGATTGCCCAACACGTATCCCGTTTCAAGCCGGCGGAAGCCTACGGCCCCCTGCGGCAGTTCCGCACTGTCAGACAGGGGGACAATTCGCTCAGTTTCTACCGGGTAGCCAAGGAGGATCCGCTTTGTGTAGAATAGTGGGTTGTGGCTCCTGGCCGCGCCTCGACGAGAGTGTGCGCCTGGCGATAGAAGCCTCCCGAAATCACACGGAAAGAGGGTCCCTATGTACGCAGTGATCGAAACCGGCGGAAAGCAGTATCGCGTTGCGCCGGGCGACACCATCGAAGTGGAAAAGATCCCGGCCGACGCGGGCGCCGAAGTGGAAGCCGGACGGGTGCTGGCGGTTTATACAGATGCAAACCAGCTTCTCGCAGGGCCCGAGGCGGCAGCCGCCAAAGTCACGGCGACGGTGGAAGGGCACGCGCGCGGCGAGAAGGTGATCGTGTTTAAGTTCAAACGCAAGAAGCAATACAAACGGACGATTGGCCACCGCCAATCGCTAACTCGGCTGAAAATCAAGGAGATCCTGGTTTAAGGAGAGGGTGGAATGGCACATAAAAAAGGTCTTGGCAGCTCCCGGAATGGGCGCGACTCCAACTCGCAGCGTTTAGGGATCAAGGTTTTCAGCGGACAGTTAGTCACCGGCGGGTCTATCATTGTTCGCCAGCGTGGCACGAGGTATAAGCCCGGCGAAAATGTGGGGCGTGGCAAGGACGACACGCTCTATGCGCGCATTCCCGGCATTGTGGAGTTTCGCGACCGCGGGCGCATGGGCAAATACGTCAGTGTAAAGCCCGCCCAAACGGCGCAAGCGTAGAGCGTTTACTTTAGAGAGCCGCCGACTGTAAAGCTGGCGGCTCTTCGTGTCTTAGGAGACGCTGTGTTCATCGACGAAGCCAGGATTCTGGTCAAAGCGGGTGACGGAGGCAACGGCTGCGTGGCGTTCCGGAGGGAGAAGTACGTCCCCCGCGGCGGACCTTCTGGCGGCGATGGAGGCCGCGGCGGCGACGTCTGGATGGTCGCCAGCCAGCATTACAACACCCTGCTCCATTACCGTTTCAACCCCGAGCACAAGGCTGGCCGCGGACGCCACGGCGAAGGCAGCAACAAGACTGGACGCGATGGGGAGTCGATTGAACTGCCCGTCCCTGTGGGGACGGTGGTGTATGACGACGAGACTGGGGAGCTCCTGCATGACTTCACCACCCCTGGTGAGCGCTTTCTCGTGGCCAGGGGCGGCCGCGGCGGGCGTGGCAACGCCAGATTCGCCACTCCCACGCACCAAGCTCCCACCGAGCACGAGCTTGGAGAGCCGGGTGAAGAACGGCGGTTGCGGCTCGAACTGAAGCTTCTTGCCGACGTGGGCTTGGTGGGGTTTCCGAATGCCGGAAAGTCTACCCTCATCTCACGGATTTCCGCGGCTCGGCCCAAGGTCGCTGACTACCCGTTCACCACTCTCGAACCCCACTTAGGAGTGGTCCGGCTTGAAGATGACCGCAGCTTTGTGGTTGCCGATATTCCCGGTCTCATTGAAGGCGCGCATGAGGGCCATGGCCTCGGCATTCAGTTTCTAAAGCACATCGAACGCACTCGTTTGCTAGCCCATTTGGTGGACGTTTCCGAAAGTTCCGGACGGGACCCTGTACATGACTTCGAAGTCATTATGGCGGAGCTGGCGAGTTTTAGCGAGGAGCTGGCGCGAAAGCCGATGATTGTGGTGGCGACAAAGATGGATGTCGCCCAAGACCCCGGGCGGATTGAAGCCTTAAAGCGGCATGCGCGCCGCAAGCGTCTGCGGTTTATCCCAATTTCAGCGGTCACTGGCGCAGGGTTGGATAAGCTGAAACGAGTCATGGCGGATGCGGTGAACGCGAAAGCGGGCTGAGCGCCCCTTCCTTCTGTTACAATCCATACCAGTCCCCTTATACGGGGAAACACATCTGATTTGGGAGGATGCATGAAGATTTTGAGCCGAGTGGCGATCGGTGCTGTGTTTTTTGGGGCTTTTGCGGGGACGCTGGCGGCGGCTGACGGCAAGTTGATGCATTGCTTTTACTTCACGCCCGTTGCTAGCGCCAGCGACGCCGACTGGCAGGCGTTTTACAAGGCAACCGACGCACTGCCATCCAAGATTCCAGGCTTATTGCGGGTATGGTACGGAAAGCTGGTGCGGCCCATGCCCGTGTTCAACGTGGACGCGGAAACCCGCAAGAAGTTCTCCGATACCAACAACAAGGTGGAAGGACAGGCTACGATCACGCGCGTCATCCGCCAGCACGGCGTGTGCATGGAGTTTAAGGATGAAGCTGCTTTAAAGAGCTACGCCGCGCACCCAGAGCACAAGGCCTGGGAGGACGTTTACGGGAAGGTGCGCGTGCCCGGCACCACCACCCTCGATTTTGTGGCGCCTAAATAAGCAGAAAAAAAGAGGAGAGGCCTAGCGCTGCCTCTCCTTGTGGCCCGTAGGGCTTTAGGAAGTCCCGCTTAGAAAGTGAGGCGCATCCCGAGTTGGATGCGCCGCGCCGTTAGGGCGCTGGTGATGCGTCCGAATAGCGCGTTCGTGTTGATGCCTTGCGCATTGGGGGAGAAACTGACATTCGGATTGTTCGGATTCAAGTGATTCAATGCGTTAAAGGCTTCGCCGCGCACCTCGAGCTTGATGCGTTCAGCAATCTGGAAGTTCTTGAAGAGCGAGAGGGACACGTCCACCATGCCCGGGCCGCGCAAATACGATAGCGTGCGCGGAGCATTACCGATCGTCCAATCCGCCGGGTTACGGAAAGCATCCGTATCAAACCAGCGGTTCACGCTCCGCTGGGAATCCGGCAGGGCCGGATTCCGTACGACGTCCGGGTAATTGATGCCGGTGAAATTATTCGCTCCGCGAACCATGAGCGGCGTCCCGCTCTCGACGGTGACAATGGTGTTCACCTGCCACCCCCCTACCAGGTGTCCCGTCACGCCGCGCACCCCGGAGAGCCAGGGCTTTTTGGGACCAAAAGGCAATTCATAAACGGCGCTGGCGACCATGCGATGGGTCACGTCGTTCTGATCCACCGCCCGGTCCAGCCGCCGGTTAAACCTTCCGATCCGGAAGTCGCTCAACCCGGTCGTGGCGTTGCCTCCTCCTCCAATCGAAAACGAATCGTTGATCAGCTTGCCGAAAGTATAGGAAATCAGCGCGCTCAAGCCATTCGAATAACGCCGCTCCACGGACATTTGGAGCGAGTGATAAATGCTTGAGGCGCCATGGTTCGCGAACGTGTTTACGGCGACGTAATCCGGGTACGGGCGCAGCAACTGCGAGCGCGTCACCGTCCGCCCGGAGATAGCCCCGGTGCTGATCTGGCCGAAAAACGGGTTCGCAACTTGGTCCTGAAGCTGTAGCCTCAGTGAAAAGTAAGCAGGATCCAATTGGTTCATGGCGTAATTGCCGCCGAACAGCTTGGTGCCCTTATTCCCCGCATAACTGGCAGTTACGACCCACTTCCACGGAAGAGCCTGTTGTACGGTCAAGTTCCACTGCTGCAAGTAAGGCGTGGGCGCGTTCCGATCCTGATACTGTACCGACTGGCCGCGGAAGGCTGATGGCCCACCTGCGGCTCCCAGCGGAAGGACCAGAGTTGCCGGCCCCTGACTAAACTGGAACGCTTTCACCGGCGCGCCGGTGGGAGCCACGAAGGGCGTTACGGAAGCGAAACCCAGGGAGTTCGAATTATCCCCCTGCGTGTCGCCGGATTCCACCAGCAGATAAACCAGTCCATAACCGCCCCGCAGGGCTGTCTTTCCGTTGCCGCGCACATCCCAAGCGAAACCAAACCGGGGTCCAACGTTGTTCGTGTCCTGGTTTACAAAATGCCTCGGCAAAGTGACTCCCGCGTATCCGAGCACGCCCGGCATCTTGGTTTCAGAGTTGATCAAGAAGGGATCGAAGTTCGAGTAGCGGTTGTGCCGCTCCACGGGTTCAGAGGCGAGATCGTACCGTAGACCTAAGTTGAGCGTGAGGCGGGGCGTAACCTTGAAGTCGTCCTGAACGTAACTAGCGTGAGACCAGGAGTGGAACGAGTAAGCGGTATTGAACTCCTGCTGCCCGCCCGAGACTTCGCCGAGCAAGAACGTCGCCATGCCGATTCCGGTGCCCGCCGGACGCTGCGGATCATTTGTCAGCCCTGCGCCAAATTGGAAATTCCCTGAGATGTTGCGGCGCAAGAACCAGTTTAGACGGAACCACCGCTGGTCGATCCCGGCTTTAATCGTGTGCCGGCCGTGGACAATGGAGAGCGAATCCGCAAACTGGATGGTGTGCTGGGCGCGAATGCCGGCCGATGTGGGATTTGCGCCAAGCGGGAGCATCCCGCCGATTTCGACTCGCGGAAACAAATCGCGCGGGAGAATAGCCGGCATGCCCAGCTTGTCGGGCCAGTTCTGCCCGAAGCTCGGGTGTAAGAAAGGCAGATTTTGCCGCGTGACGTTGCCCTTAAACTCATGAATCATCGCCGGATTGAAAACGTGAGTTTCCGTAACCACAAAGTTGTGGTTGTCACGCTGGTCGCGCCGGGCGAACAAATCCGGATCGGCGGGCCCCAATCCCCAACCGCTGCCTTGCCGAGTATTGCGGGTCCCTGTGTAACGCCCGAACATGCTGTCGCGCTCCGAAAAACGGTGATCCACGCGGATGTTGGTCACGCCCTGGTTGACCGGCGTCACTGCCAGAGAGATAAAGTTGAGGGCGTTGGTGACCGGATCTTGAGGACGCGCGTTCGGAAGAGGCATGTATTCGAGCACTTTCAGAGAGACTGGATCCATGCGGCTGCGTGGCACGATATTCCCCGCCAGCGGGTCGCGGACAAACCCGCTTCCGGACGGGTTGGGGCGGGTTGTGGCAGGATCGAACAGCGGAATCATCAGTCCTCGGCTGTCGTAAGTCTTGGTGAAGTCTCCCGCACGCTGCTCTGGCGTCGGAACAGTAGATTGGTTGAGCGCAGACGTGCGGTGCCGCCACTGCTCATAGCCGGCGAAAAAGAAGGTGCGGTTCTTGCCGTTATACAGCTTTGGCAAGAGAACCGGGCCACCCACGGTGCCCCCGTACTGGTTGTAACGCAACACCGGCTTAATTCGCCCGCTCAGCGGATCGCGCTGAGTCGAGAAAGCGTAGCGTGCGTCTAAGGCATCGTTGCGGAAAAATTCGTACAGAGATCCATGAAACTCATTCGTGCCGGATTTGGTAGCCACATTGACCACTCCGCCGCTGGTCTGCCCAAATTCGGCTTTCAGCGAGTTGGTTTCGACCTTGAACTCTTCCACGGCGTCAGTCATAGGCACTACGGATATTTCGTTGTGCACCGGCACCGTGTTCATTCCGCCATCCACAAAAAACTGGTTGCCGTAAATCGGGCCGCCATTGAATGAAATCTGGGAGAAGCCTTGGTTGGTGATCTCGCCGAAACCGTCGGCATTGCGGTCGATGGGACGGACGCCCGCAACGAGTTTTACAAGATTGAACACATGCCGGCCGTTCAGCGGCAGCTCCTCGATGCGCTGCCGCTCCACTACCGTGCCCAGAGTGGATTGCTCGGTTTGAACACGGGCTATCTCACCGGTCACAGTGATGGTTTCACTGATTGCGCCTACCTCGAGGGTAAAATCGACACGCAAAGTCTGCGCCACTTCCAACGTAACATCGCTGCGTTGCGACGTCTTGAAGCCCTTGGCCCGCGCTGTAATTTGATAAACGCCTACGGGCAGCGCGGGGATCGAGTAGGTGCCATCATCCGAACTGATGGCCCGGCTGGAAATGTTGGTGGCGACATTGAGCGCAGTGATCTCAACCCCGGGCACCCTTGCGCCCTGGGAGTCTGTGATGGTTCCGGTGATGGCGCCTCTGGGCGATTGCGCCCAAAGCGTCCCAAAGATAAGCAACCCGGCGAGCAGAAGCCGCTGTGGAAACATGGATCCCTCCTCCTAAAATGGTCGTTACATGGCATTATACGCTGCTGCGAATCCGAGCAGGCAGCTTAGGTTAGCTTGAAAGCGAGCGCAAAAGACGGCCAGGCGCCTCCCTACCTTTATCCCGAAAAGCCTAACGATGCCGCCCGGTTTCAGGGTAAGGGGCGTCATAACCTTTGGCGTCCCACCACAGGATCCGGTTTAGAGTTTCTTGCGGGACATCGTCCGGCTCCGCCCAGTTCATAGCGGCGCATTGTTGCGCCGCCCAGAGGCGGCGTCCCCGTAACGCCTTCAGCGGCGGATTCATTTCATCCAATGGAATCTTTGGAACCACATGCTGATAGCTCGAATAGTCCGGCGTCGTGGTAAAGACGCTCGTCATGGCGCGCGCCGCAGCGAGGTAGCGTGTGCGGGGAGGGATGCGGAAAATATCCTGGATGGTCCGGACCATGGATAGGTGCGTATAGTAGTTTGAGTCCACCGCGCCGCGCCGGATGAAGGGCCCGATAGCCATCGCTACGGTCCGGCGGCCGTCCACGTGATCGAAGCCGTCTTGCGCATCGTCCTCGACCACCAAAATGAGGCTCTGCCTCCAGAAACGACTCTTCGAAATGGCTTCCACTACGCGTCCCAGCGCGAGGTCATTGTCAGCCACCATGGCCCGGGGAGTGGGCGAACCGGGACGCGTTCCGCTGGTGTGGTCCGAGTTGAGATGAATGATCGAAATGTCGGGCAAATTCCCCGCCTTTTCAAATTCGGCCAGCGCTCCGATGAACGCATCTGCGCGCATTTGGTCGGGCACCGAAGTCGAGCTGAATGGGTATCGCCGGTCCTGCAACGGAGCGAGCGCTGGCACGCCGGGTTTGCAGGCGACCGAATCGCGCCATTTGCCTTCCTTGTAAAGCCGCCAGTGTTCGCTCCAACTCAACGCCCCCTCATTCATGTCGACGACATTCTGCGTAGCGGGGTCCCAGCGTCCCGGCAGGCAAAATTCTCCATAGACGCGGACGTTGACCGGACGCCCTCCCTGCCAGAAAAATCCCGCTGGCGATACGGTAAGAGAGTCCGCCATATTCCAGGCGTATCCGCGAGGCGAGGCGGCGAAGGCACGCTCCACATAATCGCTCACCTGCCCCATCATGAGCCAGTGGTGACCGTCAAAACTGATGGCGCCGCCTGTGTAGAAATTGTCGAGCAGTACGTACTTTTCTGCCAGAGCGTGGTGATTCGGCGTTACCTCCCTCCCGTAAATCGCCAGGTTGGGATCCCCGTTTCCTTTGCCCATGTCTCCAAACACTTGGTCGTAAGTTCGGTTTTCTTTAATGATGAGGAATACATGGCGGATGCCAAGCGCCGCCAGATTCTCGACCCCGCCCGCAGGCTCGAATCGTGGAGTGTTGGCGGCTTCTACCTCGCGGGTCCCTGCGGCAAGCTGGACGGGTGCGGGGCGTGGGATTTTCAGCAGCGCGCCCACGTAGTTTTTCGAATTGAAGTGTCCTCGCGGATCCGCAGTTTCCCCCGCTCCTTTGAGACAGACCACGCGCAAAGAACCGTCCGCCGCCACCGCCAACGCCGTAGGAAACCACGCTGTAGGAATGGCGCCGGCGACTTTCCAAGCCTGTTTTTCGCGGCGCACAACGGCTACGGCATTGGTTCCCGCGCACGCAACATAGAGGGTATCGCCTTCTGGCGCGAAAACGACAGCGATCGGCTGGCTCCCGATTAGGGTGGCGGGGATGGGAGGAATCCTTACATCGGTCCGCGTAAGGGTGCGAGTGTCAATGACGGAAACCGAGTCCGAATGCCCATTGGCCACGGCCAGCAGAGTTTCATCCGCGCTCAAGGCCAGGACCGAAGGGGCAAGTCCGACCTCCACTTCCCGCACGGTCCCACTGTTAAGGTCCACCACGGAGATCGTCCCCGTAGCCGCAGTGCCGGTTTTAGGATCGGTGATAATGGCCGAGCCGCTGGAAGGCGCTGTTACATCCGCTGGTTTGGGCCGCCGGCCTCCGCGGTTGGAAACAAACACCCGAGCTTGCTTTTTCGCGGCCACCACGCCGAACGGCGCCATGCCAACCGGAATTTCCCGAATCAGTTTCCGCTGCACGGCATCGAACACGGCTAACGCATTATTCCGGCTGAAGGCCACGAACGCCTGGGTTCCATCCGCAGAGAACGCAATGCCGGCCGGCACCGGATGCCCCTCCAGGGCGATGTGCGCAGGTTTTCCTACGGGCTTTCCATCGGCGCTGAGGAAGTTTACGGCGATGGAATCCGGCCCGTTGCGGGAGGTCTCGCTGGCCCACACCTCCGTGTCGCCGGGGCGGAAGGCCACGCCTGCGTAAGAGGTGCTGCCCGTGGGCAATAAAGCAAGCTGAGCGCCGCTCGAAACGTCCATCAAGTGAACGTTGCGGCGGTTCAAAACAGCCAGGAAACGTTTCTTGGAATCTAAAGCCGCATCCACCGGCCGCCCTGGCAACTGCATCATTTCGCCCCAGGGACGAAGCAACTGGCTGGTCGAAAGGAGGAAAAACCCACCTTCCTGTTTCCCGATGAGAACGGCGCTCTTCAAAACGGGAAACAGCCGAATGCCCTGCGCCAAGGACACGGCGGCGCCGGCCGCCAACAACCATAACAACACTCGCGAGCGGTTCATAGCGTTGAGTCTATCGCGCTCACCCAGCGCATGCACGCCCGTCTGCTGCCTCCAGCAAAGGATCCCCGCTGCGAACTGCTGCCGCATCGCGGTAAGGTATCATTGGATGCAGTTCAGCACACAGGGTGAAATCCTGAAAGGAAAAATTGTCAGCCGGACGGCGCGAGTGGGCGTTTTGGGCCTCGGTTACGTGGGGCTTCCTCTTGCCGTCGAGTTTGCACGGGCAGGCTTCGCCGTCACTGGGATTGATCGGGAGGCGTCGAAGGTTGAGCGCCTCAATTCCGGGCAGTCTTACATTCAAGATGTTCCGGACGCCGTGCTGAAACCCTTGGCGGAAAGTGGAAAACTCCACGCCACCACGGATTTCAAGGTCATCCGCGAGCTGGATACGATTAACATTTGCGTGCCCACGCCGCTTCGCAAAACTAAAGATCCCGATATGAGTTATGTGGTGGCGGCTTGCGAACAGATCGCCCGGCGTCTGCATCCTGGCATGCTTGTGATCCTCGAGTCGACGACATACCCCGGAACGACCGATGAACTCGTTTTGCCCATGTTGTCCCAGAGTGGTCTGAAGGTGGGTGAGGATTTCTTTTTGTGTTTTTCGCCGGAACGCGTAGATCCTGGAAACCGCATCTACCAAACATCCAACATTCCGAAGGTTGTGGGAGGAGTCACCAAAGCTTGCGGGGAGCTCGGCGCCTTGTTCTACGCGCAGGCGCTGGAAAAGGTCGTCCCCGTGAGCTCCACCCAAGTGGCGGAAATGGTGAAGCTGCTGGAAAACACGTTCCGGATGATCAACATCGGGTTGGTGAACGAGCTGGCGCTAATGTGTGACCGTATGGGCATCAATGTATGGGAAGTGATTGACGCGGCGGCTACTAAGCCTTTCGGCTTTATGCCTTTCTACCCGGGTCCGGGATTGGGCGGGCATTGCATCCCTGTGGACCCATTCTATTTATCCTGGAAAACCCGGCAAGCGGGCATTGAAGCGCGCTTTATTGAGCTTGCCGGTTACATCAACGGGCAGATGCCTCATTTTGTGGTAGACAAGATTCAAAACGCTCTGAACGATCAGTCGAAACCCCTGAAGGGATCACGCGTGCACGTGCTTGGGGTAGCGTACAAGAAAGACATCGACGACGTGCGCGAGTCTCCGGCCCTGGACATCATCCACTTGTTAACTCACCGCGGCGCAAACGTGACTTACAGCGACCCGTATGTGCCGGTTGTCGAGATGGACGGCATACGGCTGACTTCCCAGGAACCGATGGCGGCGGCGCGAAGCGCCGATTGCGTCGCCATTATCACTGACCACCAAGTTTTCGATTACCCGCGCATTCTTGCGGAAGCGAGCTTGATTGTAGACACGCGAAACGCTCTGAAAGGATACGACTCTCCCAAAATCGTGAGGTTATGATGATACGGACTCTTTTTGCAGGTCTGCTGGCGGTGCTAAGTTGCCAAGCGGCGGACTTCATCGAAGCTTTCGGCTTGCGCTGGCGCGTCCCGGTTGCTTCAGACTGGAAAGTGGAGACCGTCGGCGGCGTACCCGTCCTCAGCCTCTTGGTTCCAAAACCCTCCCTGCAACCGCGGCGCCCTTCTCAGTTCGCCGTGGCGCAGACGCCTGATTACATCCGCGTCACGCTGGAAGCGGAAATGAAACAGGAGCCGCGCGCGGTGCGGAACCGGGGTACGTCGCTGATGGTGGCGTATGCGTGGCGCGATGAGAACCACTTCCTGTACGCGCACCTTTCGGTCGACTCGCCCGAAAAGGTCGCCGTGCACAACGGCATTTTCAAAGTCGACGGCGGGGACCGCGTGCGCATCAGTCCCGAAAAAGGTCCGGCTTCCCTGACGCATGAAGACTGGCATCCAGTGAAGTTGGTCTACGACGGTCACACGGGAAAGGTCGAAGTGTGGGTCGACGGGCAAACTTCGCCCGCCCTGACTGCCGTGGACAAGAGTTTCGGTGCGGGCAAGGTTGGCATCGGCAGCTTCTTCGACATGGGACAGTTCCGCAATGTAAAAATCACCGGGGAGCCGGCTCGATGAAATGATCCGCTTTGTGCTGGTTGTGGGGATGGCGGTGGTTGTTTGTCGCGGCGCCACTCTCGAGGTGGGGCCGGGGAAGCGATTTGCTCGCCCTTGCGACGCCATCATAGCAGCGCACGACGGCGATACGGTTGAAATTGACGCCGCAGGGCGCTATGTCGGCGACGTTTGCGTCGTGACGGCGAACCGCCTGACGTTACGCGGCGTAAATGGCCGCCCCATCCTCGCCGCCGGCGGACGCGTCGCTCAGGGCAAGGCAATCTGGGTTATTCGAGGCCGCGACGTTTTCATCGAAAATCTCGAATTCACAGGCGCTGTAGCGCCAGACCGCAACGGCGCCGGCATCCGCCACGAAGGCGGTAACCTGACCATCCGTAACTGCTTCTTTCATCACAATGAAAACGGCATCCTCACAGCCAGCAATCCCCAGGCGGAGCTGCTCATTGAATTCTCTGAATTTGCTTGGAACGGCGCTGGAGACGGCCTTTCCCATAACATGTACATCAGTCACCTGGGCCGTTTTGTCCTGCAATTCAGTTACTCCCACGATGCCCGCGAAGGACACTTGGTGAAGTCCCGCGCGGCGGAAACCCGCATTCTCTACAACCGTTTAAGCACCGAGACCTCGAACGCCAGCCTGGAGATCGACATTCCGAATGGGGGCAACGCTTGGATCATAGGAAATTTGATTTACCAAGGCGCTAACAGCGCGAATGGGAACATGCTCGCTTTTCAGCTCGAGGGCCCGCACCCTGAAAACCCCGGCGAATCGTTGTATGTGGTTCACAACACTTTTGTGAACGAACGCTTCCCTATGGGAGTATTCATTGCCACAAACCGCAGCTTGCATACTCCGCCGGTGATTCTCAACAACATTTTCGACGGGCCAGGAAGGATTACAACGCACACGTTTGCCAAAGTGGATGGGAATCTACAGAGCCCAAAGTTGAAGTATGTCGCGGCGACACAGTTTGATTACCGGCCTGCTCCGGATTCCCCCGCTGTGGATGCCGCCGTACCCATTCCCCGGGAACTCGAGCCACGTTTTGAATATTCTCATCCCGCTTGCGGCGTGGTGCGACTCACGAAGGGGAAGGCGGATGTAGGGGCATTCGAAGCGGCGTCTGCGCGAGGTGAGGCCGTTCCTGGGGCCCCGGCGCGTTGCCGGCAGCCCTCGAAGTGAACGGCCCGAGGAACGTGATGAGCGGGAGCGTATAGCCCCCACCCTCTGGTCATGCCCTATCGCACAGCTACCGGGCGCACTGGCCCTAGCAAGCCGCCCTCGCGCTCCACGCGCATGTAGCGCAACCCGCGCGGGACTGCCGCCGTGCAGCCATAGGAGCAGTCCTCAAAGGGAGTTACGCTGTCCAGGTTCTCCGGTGAAGCGCCGTGCCAGATCCGGCTTCGCCCTTGCAGCTTCCAGCGGTATTGTGCCGTTCCATCTAAAACAGCGCTGGTCGTCCACGTCGCCGTTGTGTCGCCGTAGGGATCCGAAGCGCACGTGATGGTGGCTGTCCCGCTACTCAAAGGCGTCAGTCCCGTAAGGACAAAGCGCACCGAACGGCTGTTCGTCACTCCGTCGCTTACGCCGTTGACCGTACAAGCCTCATCTTCCCGAGGCTTTGTATATTCCAAGATGACGAATGTGTCGCCGGGAGTCACCTTTACGTTCTTCACGGGGTCGAATGCCGGCGATATCCCTTCGTTCGGATATGAGTAGTCCGGAATGTTCTTGGAGTTTGCGGAACACACTGATGCCCCGGGCACATTTCGGTCCCACGCCATACGCTCGATGTTCGGGGAAACGAAATAGATCTGCTTCCATGCTTCCCAGGCCGCCGTCCCGCGCATTCCCATTGGATTGTACGCCACGAAAAAGCTCAAAGCGGACCGGAAATCTCCGGCGTAGCTCTGGCAGTTCCAGGGGATTCCATCCTGGGCATGCACATACGAATCGTTAAAGGACGAGCGCGTCTTGAAGAAATCGTTCATCGACGCTCGCATCCGCGCAAACGTCGAAAGCATGCCGTTTCCATCCGCTACCGGAATCGAATAGCTCGTCACCCAGTATGGGTTTGCGTCCGGATGTAACACCAGCCCTATCGGCCAGCGGGCGACCCGTTCTGCAATCGCCGGAATTCCCAAAAGCTGGTCCGCCATGCCTAGGACTTGGTAGAGATACCACATGCTGAACGTCGAATCACAGGCATACCCTACGTTCAAATCCGTCTCTGTGGACCAGCAGTACCTTCCGTTTTCTCCCCCTCCACCCGTCGGGTGCAACATCGGAATCCCCAGCAAACTTCCATTTCCAAATCCGCCCGCCACCCCTGCGGCCCCGTGGCAATATGGGGTGTAAGTGGAAGGAGTGTAATTGGCGACATTGAAATTCGGGCAAGGATTTGTCGGCGTGCCCCCCACGGTGGGGTTCCAAAAATCGCCATTGGCGATCTTCAACACGCCTTCAATAATTTGCAAGTTGCTGTTGAGCAGCGAATAGAGGTATTCCTTCTCCGGGCTGCCATCCGGTGAAATCTCATAACCGAATAGCAGTTCCCGCAGCCCCCAGGCCGTGGACCGGGTAGATAAATGCGCTCCCATCCAGGCTGTGCTGTCATGCCGTTTGTAGCCTGCCCACACTCGCTCTGTGTTCGCCCCAAACACGGCGAAATTCGCGCGGAACTGTAGCTCCTCTTCCAGGAAATAATCTCCACTAAGCAAATAGGCCACATAGCCCGTTTCCGGCGCGTGGCTGAGCGGAACTTGATAAGACCTCCAACCGTGAGACGCGGACAACGACGGCTGCCCTTTGGTCAGCGGGTGCGAATTGTAATAGCATCCTTCTGCGGCGGTCTTGAACTCGCAACCGCCAAAGTCCGTCCCGTTGAACCACGTCATCGTCGGCCGGGCGTAAATGGAGACCATGCGCCCCGTAGTGGTAGGAGCAGAAGCATCGTTCTGCGATGTCCCGTCGCCGTCTAGATCTAGAAAGTTCGGATACGAAGCGTTAAACTCCCGCCAGTGGACCGGGGCATGCCCCATGAGGAGCGACGTCCCCGTGGCTACTTCCGCCAGTTTGTTATCCGAAGGGCGAATCAGATACTCAGCCGACCAGCGTGGAAGCAATCCGATGTCGGGCCTGTATCCGGCTGCCCCCCAATCCTTGGAAGCCATGCCCGAACCTGTCCCAGGCACGCGCGAGCTGGCCATCCAATCGCTCCAGTCCTGGCTGACGGTCGCATCATTCACCACGGCCCGGGTGTCATAGAACGGCACTTGGCGGGTATAGCGCAGATAGTTAGGATTGTGATCCATGGTGTGCGGTACAGGCCTAGAGCCATCCCAGTAACCCGTATAATCTCCTGTCCACGACCCTTGGCTGGAGTCTACGGGCCAAGTCACCCGCTGCCGGGCATAAATGGTGTAGGTTCCACTCCACTGTGTGGCGCTAAGCCCGCTCCCGGTCAGCAGCGTAATGGTAAATCGCTGGTCCCGCATGTCGGCGCTGTTGATCTGCTCATGGATATAGCGCACCTGCACTCCAGGCCATCCTCGATACATCCGTAAAATGAAGTAGGGATGTACGGCCTTGGAGCTACTGTCGTCACTCCAGGATGCGCCGGAATAGTCTCCTGAACAGCCTGTGCCGGAACAGGTGATTCCGAAGTCGTAGGTTTGTGCGGAAGAGCGATCCTCCGCAATGACTTCCCATACGGCTGGACCATCTAATCTGAGACGATAGTGGCCGGCTTGAATCATGGTTCTCGCGTCTACCGTCCGTGTAGTCGTCCCAGACTGCTCGTATCGAATGGCTGCGTTCCAGTTGCCGCCATGGAAGTCCAGAATCTGTTGCTTGGTCGGGCTCGTGTAATTCGCATCGGAAGTCCGGGTGGGCGAGTTGGCGAATGTGACGGTGATGTCGCCGGACTCGGTAGGAAGACCGGTAATGAAGCTGATTACGGCCCACTTCAAGCTTCCCGGGCCCGGTCCGGTGGCCGTACCCGTCTCAGGAGCAGGCTCCGGCTCATAGTCCGTCAATGTTCCTTCTTCCAGTTGCCCCCAGGCGCCATAGACCCCATACCCGCTCGTGCCCGTGTATTCGGCAGTCCCGCCATCGGGTGAGAGCATCGGCCCCAGATCCGTCTGTCCCGTTTTGGCGGTGATGGTAACCGCCACGCGACACCAGCCGTTTCCCGCCGGAGTGGAGCTTGCGTTTTCGGGTCCGAAATCGTTCCGCGTAACCGCGCAAGTCGAAAGATTCACAAAAACAATCTTCAAGCCATCCGTTTCGTTGTAATAGTAAACGCCTGCATGATTGCGTTCCGCGGCTTTCAAATACACCGAAAACGTGTATGTCCGCCCGCTCTGGAACCGGTTAAGCTGGCTGGCGATTACAGTTAGGTTGTGATATCCGCTGCGGTCCTGCTCAGCGATTTTTTCCGCAGTTCGATTCCCACCGGGGTCGTCAGTGGCGTTTGGCGTGGCGGTAAGTCCCCCTATCCAGTTGTCCCACGCCTCCCGGCTCGGAAGAAAATTGCGCGATGCAGGAATCCCTTCGATTCCCGGGACCAGAAATTTGTCCCGCGTCCAATAGACGATCTTGTAGCGGCCCTTGTAATGCTGGGTGGACAACGTTACCCAGTCGCCCGAACGAAAACCATGATTGGGGCAGGTAACCTGCAAAGGGTCGACGTGGTTTACGGAAGTGATCGTGCAAGTGGAGACGCCATCTCGCCAGCGGCGCACTTGATCGTTTTGCCAGTAACTTGGCTCAACGCCGTTGAGTAACGGCTTTGCGAAATCACGGATCTCGCCTTTGGCAAACGGACGGGCGATGGTGACCGGATGACCGGCTTCAGCTCCCCCACTCCATCGCAGGGTGACCGTGTTCGAGGGAACTCCCGCTAAAAGCGGCAGCGCCACGAAAAAGGAAAAACATGCCCTCTTCATGCTGCGCTCCTCCTACCATCCCACGACGTTCAGCGTAGCCCACGCCCACGCCCCGGAAGAGTTCTTCCCACAGACTTTCACTGTGCTGGGGTTTGCGGACGTGTTCAAGAACATCAATCCGCTGTTGGTGGCGTTGCACGCCGGTTCCGCCGCCCCTTGGTTCAAAACCATTCCCCCGGACCAAACTCCGGACACGCAAACATAGCGCTGGCCGTCGGAACGCGAGGCCATCTCTCCATCCTCGCACGGACCTGTAGGGGGTGATGAGATCAGCCTCACTGGCTTGGTCTTTGCCGCGCTGGCGGCGTCGAGCGCAGCCCCACCCCCGCTGATCTGCACGGTCCCGGAGAACACCTTCGCGGCGGTGATCGTTTGTATGTCGGCAAGCGTCGCCACCACAGTAGGATCGACGAAAAGGTTCAGAGAATCGAGCACGAGACCCTCTCCCGGATTGCGTGCGCCGAAAACGCCGCCGTCATTGACCTGAAGTTGCCCTGCAACGCCGGCCGGGCTTCCCGAACTGCTGCTTCCGCTCCCCACAACCTGAGTCCACGTATTCGCTGCGGTGCACAAAAAGAGATTCTGGCCCGGCGCGGCATTGCTCTTGAAGAAAAACTCTCCCGGCGCACACACCGGCGGAAGATCCTGACCTGTTTTTGCGGGCCGTGTGGAGCTCGCACTCGAAAAATCCACGGCTTTGCCTTGCGTTGCTAGATCGATTCTGGTTTGCCCTGTCAAATCGAGCCCAGTCGCCAACGTCATGGCTAGAACATAGTGTCGCATAAGGGGTCCTTGTCTTCGTTGGTTTCCGTCGCTAGTTGGATAAGCGGCGGTCAATCGATTCTTCTTGAACCCGAAGACGCACTTTCTCTATAAATGGTTGATTTCACAAGAGAAAAAAGTAAAGAACGACTTTGGCGCCAACTCGCGTGGCGGCCAGTCCACTATAATGGGTTCATTGCTGCGAAAACTAACGGACGCCGCCGTTTTGTGGTTGTTTGGGCGATTGCTCCAGGTGGCGGTGCTCCTGCTGCGATGGATGAGGGAAGGAAAGCTCTCGGATGCACAACGCCATTAGTGTGGACGTGGAGGACTATTTCCACCCCAGCGAAGTCCGGCAGGCGCTCGGACACCGGTCTTGGGACGCCTTTGTCCCGCGGGTGGAAGAGGCAACGCTGCGCGTTCTGGAACTGTTTGCGCGGCGGGGCGTCCGCGGCACCTTCTTCGTTCTTGGCTGGGTGGCTATGAGGCACGCGTCGCTGATTCGCCGTATCGCCGATGCGGGCCATGAAATCGGCTGTCACGGGTTCCGCCACGATTTGGTTTTCGAAATGACTCCCGCGCAGTTTCGCGCCGATACCGAAACCGCGCAGGCCGCCATCGCAGACGCCTGCGGGCGGCGCCCACGCGTCTATCGCGCGCCGAGTTATTCCATCCGGTCTGACTCTCTCTGGGCGCTGGAGGTGCTAGCCGGCTTGGGCTTCACGCACGATTCCAGCATTTACCCCATCCGCCACGATCGTTACGGAATCCCAGGCTTTCAACGCCACGCGGCGTTCATTCCCACACCCTCGGGCCCCATCCTGGAGGTGCCCGCTGCGACAGTCGTCCTTCCGGGGGGTGGCGTCGCCCCCATTGGCGGCGGCGCTTATCTGAGGCTGCTTCCCTACCGTTACACCGCTGCGGGAATTCGCCGGGTAAACTCCTCAGAGCGCCAGCCCGTGTGTATCTATTTTCACCCGTGGGAGCTTGACGCCGAGCAGCCCCGGCTGGCTAAAGGTTGGGTTTCCCGCTGGCGAACATACGCCGGCCTGAAAAGCATGGAGTCGAAGGTAGACCGGCTGCTCAGCGAGTTCCGTTTCCGGCCGCTTACCGAAGTCTTTTCAGCGCCCATCTCCTCATCTCACTCCAGAGCCGATTTTAGGGTCCACTGACGCATGAGCCTCAAGGTTCGCCTTTTTGAGCCATCCGATGCGGAATCATGGGATGCCTATGTCTGGCGGCATCCGTGTGGTACGCCCTTTCACCTCACCGCCTGGAAAGACTGCATCGAAGAGACGTATGGCTTTCGACCCTACTATCTTGCGGCCGTCGCCGGAGACCGTATCCACGGGCTGCTGCCTCTGTTTTTGGTGCGGAATCCCCTCTCCGGCCCGGCTTTGATCTCTTCCCCTTTCGCCGTTTACGGAGGTGCGCTCTTTGATTCGCCGCAGGCGGCGGCTGGGCTCCAAGAGGAAATTCGGCGCCTTGGCCGCAAACTTAGAGTTCAGTATGTCGAGCTCCGAAACGCATACCCAGAACAAGTCCTCGGATTCTCTCCGGTTGACCGGTATGTAACTTTCACTCAAGCCATCGGCCCCAATAGTGAAGCGATTCTCGCGAGCATCCCGCGCAAGACCCGTTACATGGTGCGCAAGGCGCTACGGTTCCCCTTTACCCTTGAACCGGCCCCATCCCTCGACGCCTTTTTCGCTTTGTATACGGCGAATCTCCGCCGCCTCGGAACCCCCGCCTTTCCGCGCAAGCACTTCCTAAACCTGCTGAAGCACTTCGGGCGCTTGGCTGACGTCCGGGAACTTCGCTTGGAGGGCAAGCCTGTCGCCGCGGTGCTCACCCTTTATTTTCGCGATCAAGTCTTGCCTTACTACGGCGCATCGGATCCTGCGTACAACGACTTCGCCCCTAACAACTACATGTATTTTGACCTCATGTGCTGGGGCGGCGCCCACGGTTACACAAGCTTCGATTTCGGAAGAAGCAAGCGGGAGGGGAGCGGTTCTTATGAGTTCAAAGCTCACTGGGGCATGCAAGAACGGGTGTTGCCCTATGAAATGCTCCTAGTTCGCCGAAAATCCCTTCCCCACTTCAGCCCTAACAACCCTCGGTTTGCCCCCGCCATACGACTGTGGCGCCGGCTCCCCCTCCCGGTCACGCGATGGCTGGGTCCGTGGCTCATACGGTGGTTCCCTTAATGATCCCAGCGTGGTAGGCGGAGCAGGATTTGAACACTGCACCCTCCTCCGTGTGATGGAGGCGCTCTAACATTGAGCTATCCGCCTGCCGGACAAATACAACGCCTGACACCGCTTACGTTACCGCACTTTCACATCGCTCGCAACTTCTCCCCGCGAAACGGCATAGAAGGAGGCGACGGCTTTGACGATATACTGCAAATCCTCATCCGGCAGTTCGGCATAGACCGGAAGCGCCAGCGCATCTCTCGCGCACGCTTCGCTCACGGGGAAGTCGCCGGCTTTATACCCGAGATGGCCGAAACACGGCTGCAAGTGCAGAGGCACAGGATAATACACCTCGGTTCCTATGCCGCATCCGCTGAGGTATTCACGCAGCGCATCGCGCCGTTCGCTGCGGATAACGTACTGATTCCACACGTGGCGGGTAGCGTGACCCGGCGTTTGGGGAGGGGCCACGTGCGGATGCAGGGCCTCAAAAGCCTCCGTGTACATCCGGGCATGGCGTTGTCGCCCTTCGGTCCATGAATCCAAGTGCTTGAGTTTGACCTTCAACACAGCAGCCTGAAGGGCGTCCAGGCGTGAATTCATCCCCACCCACTCGTGATGATATTTCCGTACCGCCCCATGCACGCGTAGCGCGCGGAGTTTCTCGGCCAAATCCGCTCGGGACGTCACGACCATGCCACCGTCGCCATAGCCTCCCAGATTCTTGCTCGGGAAGAAGCTGAAACAGCCGGCGTCGCCCATGCTGCCTGCGCGCCGGCCTTTATATTCAGCGCCGATCGCTTGTGCGGCATCCTCAATAACCGCCACCCCGGTTTCGCGTGCGGCTTCAAGAATCGGGTCCATGTCTGCGCATGCGCCGAAAAGATGCACCGGAATCACCGCCTTTACTTTGGGATGACGCTTCAGTGCGCCGGCTACCGCTTCTGGATCGATATGAAAGGTATCTGGACGGATATCCACGAACACTGGCTTGGCGCCGGTCCTTACGATTTCACCGGCGGTGGCGAAAAAGGTATAAGGAGTCGTCAGCACTTCGTCGCCAGGACCAATCCCCAACGCCACCATCGAAAGATGCAACGCATCCGAGCCGCTCGCACACCCGATGGCGTAGTTGGTTCCCACATATTCCGCAATAGCATTCTCGAGCTCGCATACCTCATCGCCTAAGATGAATTGCTGGGAATCGACCACCCGTAGGAGGGCGGCGACCGCCTCCTCACGGATACTCTGATGCTGAGCCACTAGGTCCAGAAGGGGAATACGTTTGGATCTGCTCATGAATCGCCTCTACTCGTACGCTGCCGGCCGGTCTCTAACTTTTGGTGAAGTAATTCCGCTAACCCGGCGATCAGCCGGGGACGTTCGTACCGGCGTATGCGCTCCACGTCTGGGGAGAACGGAGCTCCCCCCAGGGCGTCCTCGATCGCAGATTGCAACAACGTCGCGGCTGCTTTTTGGTCCCACGGGTTGGCGCAACGCCCGGCGCCGGTGTCCAGCAGAATGCGTTCGACTTCCCCGCCGGGTGGGGTGAGAGCCACAATGGGGCGTCCGGCGGCGAGATACTCGAATACCTTCCCAGTCTGGCAGTGTGGGTCCGTATTCAATACCAGCAGTATGTCACTTTCCCGCATTCGCTGCATTGCTTCCGCATGCGATAAGAAACCCAATTTGCGGATGGTAACTCCACGGTTTTCCAGCAGGCTCTGCTGGTCTTCTGTGATCCGGCCCGCGAAATGAAGCTCGCAGCGCGCCCGCAGAGCTGCCGGCAAGCTTTCCATGGCGTCTAGCAAGTGTTTCGGCGTGGCGTGCCCAAACAAGGTTCCAAAATGCGCAAGGACAACGCGATCTTTGGGCTTTCGCGGTGCGTCCTGCGCGGCGAGCGGACCGATCTCATCCGGTTCGTAACCATTCGGAATGCAGACGATCTTGGCGGGGTCCTCTTCCGTATAGCGTCCTCGCATCATATCCCGCCAGGAAACCGTCGCCGTGGTTACCAGATCCGAGAGCTGGACCGTCTCGGCTTCGATGTGTTTGGCCCGCTTGCGGGCGGGGTCGCTGGTATGATAGTCCAGCCTCTCCGTATAAAAACCAATCCAGGCGTCCCGGAAATCGCTCGTGAGCATCAGTTCGGGGAACTCGCGCTTCAGCGCATTTCCAATCAAAAACAGGGAAAACGGAGGGCACGTCACAACCACCGCATGAAAATTCCGCTGCCGGTGCAACCGCCGGGCAGCGCGCAATCCAAACGGAACCCACCATACTTCCGGCTCTGGGCTAAAGAGCCGCTGCACCAACCCTGCGGCTTGCTGTTTCCACCCCGGCCGCGTCGCTGAAACCTCGCATCCGCCGCCAGGGCTGCCCGCTTTGAGTCGCCTCCAAAACCATTGCCGGAGTCGAAAAGGCGGCTCCGGCGTGAACACGCGCACCACTTGCACCGATGGGGGAATCCGGCTGAGTAAACCTTCATCCCGCGACGCCACAGCAGGGTTCCGAGCAGTCAGAACCGTGACCTCAAAGCCGTGCGCCGGTAGATGGCGGGCCATCGCAAGCGCGCGCTGGACCAGCACCCCTCCTGCCGGCGGAAACGCATAAGCGATCAGCAGAAGCCGGCGACAAGCGGCGTGTGAATCTTCCGTGGAACGCACTACCCGCTATCCTAACAGAGCAGTTCCCGGATCTCGCCGGTCTCCTTCCCGCATTCGTCACGCCTGTTCCCGGATCAGCCATTTGCCCATATCCGGGATTTCGAGATTGGCGAGCTGATCTACCAGTTCCGCCGGATGGTCGGACTCCAACAGAAACCCGCGGTGAGCGGGTTTGAGAAACCCCCATCCGACGGCGCCATCCAGATAAGCGATCAGTGGATCGAAAAAGCCCTCGATGTTCAGAAGGCCGCAGGGCTTACAGTGCAACCCCAGTTGCGTCCAGGTTAAGACCTCAAACAGCTCATCGAGAGTTCCATAGCCTCCTGGTAGGGCAATGAAGGCGTCCGACAGCTCCGCCATCAGGATTTTGCGCTCGTGCATCGAGCCGACGATATGAAGTTCCGTAAGACCCGGATGGGCCACTTCCTTAATGGCCAAAGCTTGCGGAATGACTCCGATGACCTGGCCGCCCGCTTGTAGCGCCGCATCCGCCACGGCGCCCATAAGGCCTACCTTGGCGCCGCCATACACGAGCCCGACGCGGCATTCTGCGAGGTAACGTCCCAGGTCTGCCGCCGCCGCTTGAAACGCCTCCGTCCGGCCCAGATTCGAACCGCAAAACACACACATTCTGCGAAGCATGGGATAGTCTCCTCCATGCTACCTTTGAATCGTGCCCGTCCGCGAATTCTGGGAAGAGGAACCGGAGGACGAGCGGGGAATATTCTGCCGGCACGCAGCCCGTTTATCGGTAATTTTCTTGACATTATGCGCGCTAGTTGCCTTTGCATTTTGGTGGTCAGGCTCGGCCGTGCGGTTTGGAGCTTCGCGCCTGGCGGGAACGACTGCGGCTACCTATCGGGTGGTCGGGATCGTTACGGACGCCACAACCGGAGCGCCCATTCCCTGGGCCACAGTTCAGGACGATCCCTCCGGGCGCCCACCGTTTTTTCAAACCACTAGCTCAGTGAGTGGGACGTTCGAGCTCTGGACTGTCGCCGAGCCGCATTTCCTGTTGATCTCGGCCTTGGGCTATCAGCCGAAGCGCGTGGGCATAGGCCGCGTTTGGTATCTGTGGCTACCCACGGGAGAGCAGCAAGTGAACGTTGCGCTTGACCGCGAACGGAGCCAGGATTAGAGAGGCGCTTGGTAAAATTGAGGTACGGAAAGGTGGCCGAGTGGTTTAAGGCAGCGGTCTTGAAAACCGCCAACGGGCAACCGTTCGTGGGTTCGAATCCCACCCTTTCCGCCACGGTTTTGTAATCCCTTCCGCTGCAATCATTTACAGCACATGGCAGGCTCTTGATATGTAAAGTTCAGCCCGCACAGGGTGGTAATTCGCCGTGCGCCCTTCGGGCTGGAGGATATCCACCAGACGCGTCTGGATGTAATCGCAAATCAACGCATCCAGATTGAGGGTTTCGCCCCCCCGCGAGAAGCGCACAGCCCGCTCGGCCCGGAGACTCGCAACCCATCGAAAATCGCCTCGCGCTCAAAGGGCGGCCGACCAATCCCGCATAGCGCTTGGTGTCGATTTTGGCCAAACTACCGACGCCAGGAGCCTGCCATGTGTTGTAAGTGATTTCAGTAGAAAGGATTGAAAAGGAATGGCTGGGAGGCAGGGACTCGAACCCCGATAGGCAGATCCAGAGTCTGCAGTCTTACCGTTAGACGACCTCCCAATCTCCAATCTCATCTTAGCATAGCCGTCAACCTTGGCAAGCCTATCCGCACCCCTTCCCAAACGCGACAGCACATGCGCTGGCAGCCGTGCTACTTTCGTTCCTATGAGCACTCGACTGATTTTGTTCGCGCTCGCGCTCGGCCTGCCGCTGACAGCCGAAACGCGATTATTGCGCTTCCCGGATATCCACGGAGACAAGGTTGTCTTCACTTATGCCGGCGACTTGTGGACCGCTTCCGTGAACGGAGGGAATGCGACGCGATTGACGGCTCACCCCGGACTGGAACTCTTCGCCAAGTTCTCCCCAGACGGGCAGTGGATCGCTTTCACGGGCCAATACGACGGTGATGAGCAAGTATATGTCATTCCCGCCGGCGGGGGCATTCCCAAACAGTTGACGTTTTATCCTGCACGCGGCCCATTGCCAGACCGCTGGGGCTATGACAACCAAGTCTACGGCTGGACGCCGGATGGCGAGTACGTGATTTTCCGCTCGTTGCGCGATGCGTGGACCAATTCTGAATGCCGCTTGTATAAAGTTCCGGTGAAAGGCGGCCTTCCCCAGCCGTTACCCATGCCCGTTTCTGGAGCTGGAGATCTCTCGCCGGATGGCAAGCAAATCGTCTACTCGCCCCTATTTCGCGACTTCCGCACCTGGAAGCGCTATCAGGGTGGATGGGCCCAAGATCTTTACATTTTCGACCTTGCGACCAAAGCGCTTCAGCCTGTATCTCCAACGCCGCGCACCGAGCGTGATCCCATGTGGATCGGCGACAAGATTTGCTTCGCCAGCGACCGGACCGGGACGATGAACCTTTACGAGTTCGACATCGCCACCAAGAAAACGCGCGCGCTCACGAACTATACCGATTGGGACGTGCGGTGGCCAAGCAAGGGCGATAAAACGCAAATCGTCTATGAGCTCGACGGGCAGTTATGGGTGCTGGATATCAAGAGCCAAACAAAGCCGCGCAAGATTCCCATTACTGTTCCCACCGACGGGCTGCCGGCCCGCCCGGCGCAGATCTCCGCCGCGAATCTGATTGAAGATTTCGACCTCAGCCCCAAAGGCGAGCGAGCGTTGTTCGTGGCTCGCGGAGATGTATTTACCGCGCCCATTGAAAAAGGCGCCACCCGAAATCTTACGCGCTCCTCCGGCGCACACGACAAAGCTGCTTCCTGGTCGCCGGACGGGCGCCGTATCGTGTTCATTTCTGATCGCAGCGGCGAAGAAGAGCTATATCTGGTAAACCAGGATGGAAGCGGGTCGCTCGAACAACTCACACGCGGCGGTAAGGCGATGCGTTACCGCCCCGAGTGGTCTCCAGATGGCAAGAAGATCGCGTTCAGCGACAAAGACGGCAAACTGTATGTGCTCAATGTCGATGACAAGTCGGTCATCGAAATCGACGACGAGCCTCGCGGGCAGCTCCTCGATTATACTTGGTCTCCCGATGGCCGCTGGATTGCCTACAGCCGCACTGCTGAGACCAGGCGCCGCACGCTCCACATCTGGAGCGCCAGCGAGAACCGGACTCGGCGCGTGTTCGATTCCTCGTTGTGGGATTCGACAAACCCCGCGTGGGATCCGGAAGGGAATTACCTTTTTTATTTCAGCGAGCGTGAGTTTGCGCCGCTGATCAGCAACGTCGAATGGAACTATGCAGGCACACGCAACCGGGGTATCTTCGCGCTCGCTCTGCGCAAGGATGTCAAGAATCCCTTTGGACCGGAGAGTGACGAAGTAGTTACCGAGTCCAAAGAGAAAAAAGAGGACAAGAAAGACGAAAAAAAGTCTGGCGTCCCCGAGGTGAAGATTGACTTCGCTGGTTTATCCGAACGTGTCATTCGCGTTCCAGTTTCAGCCGCCAATTACGCGGGTCTGAGCGCCGTCAAAGGCAGCCTGCTTTATGTGCGATCGGGGAATTTGTACTATGGGCGAGACAGCGAAACGCGTCCGTCCCTCATGATTTATTCGCTGAAAGACCGCAAGGAAAGCGTCTTACTAGAAGACGTCAGTCATTACGCCGTCTCGCGGGATGGCAACAAAGTCTTGGCTCGTCAGGGACAAAATTACCAGTTGCTGGACGCTAAGCCGGGCGGAGGGGGCAGCAAGAAAACGGTATCCACGGCCGGGCTGGTTGTGGACCGCGTCCCCCAACAGGAATGGGTCCAAATTTTCAACGAAGTCTGGCGGCGGTATCGGGATTTCTTCTATGTCAAGAACATGCACGGTTATGACTGGGAGAAACTGCGGGTGCAATATGCTCCTCTGCTCGAATACGTGGGCCACCGCTCGGACTTGAATTATGTGATCGGCGAGATGATTTCGGAGCTAAATGTGGGACACGCTTACATTGCAGGCGGCGATGTGAACGCCCCGCCCCGCCCAAAGGTAGCTTTACCTGGCGCCCGGTTTGAGCTCGACGCCGCCGCAGGTCGATACCGGATTGCCAAGATTTTCCGTGGTCATAACGAAGAGCCCATATACCGTTCCCCGCTCACCGAAGTGGGCGTGGATGCGCGAGTGGGCGACTATGTGCTCGCTATCGACGGGATGGACTTGCCCGCGAATGTCAATCCCTACAGTCTACTGCGCGGGAAAGCGGACCGTCCCGTGAAGCTAACCCTGAATTCTGTTCCCGATCTGAACGGCGCTCGCGAGGTCTTGTTCCAGCCGTTGACGTCTGAGTCGGACTTGATCTACCTCGACATGGTGACCCGTAACCGGGAGAAGGTGGACAAGATGAGCGGCGGAAAGGTGGGTTATTTGCACGTGCCCAACATGGGCGCGGAAGGCATACGTGAATTCATCAAGTACTTCTACGGCCAGCTTGATGGCAAAGAGGGATTGGTGATCGACGTCCGCGCCAATGGCGGAGGCAATGTATCGCAGATGTTAATCGAACGGTTGCGTCGCGTCTTGCTGGCCACGGGGTTCGCGCGCACGAATGACTACGCAACCACGTACCCGAGCACGATGTTCTATGGTCATATGGTGTGCTTGCTCAATGAGACTTCGGCTTCCGACGGCGATATTTTCCCCGCCATGTTTCGGAAGGCAGGGCTTGGGCCGCTGATTGGTAAGCGATCCTGGGGAGGCGTGATCGGCATCACCAATCGCGGGACGCTGATCGATGGCGGACAAGTAAATGTGCCGGAATTTGGTTTCGCCAGCCCGGACGGCCAGTGGATCATTGAAGGCCAAGGAGTGGAGCCAGACATCGTGGTCGAGAATGATCCAAAATCCGTCATTGAAGGGCGCGATCCGCAGTTAGAACGCGGCGTGGAGGAAGTGTTGAAACGAATAAAGCAGAATCCTAGGAGGTTGCCGCAACGACCTCCAGATCCGGTCAAGACAAAGTAGGAGGCAGTTCATGAAGCTTCTTAGCAGACGGAGTTTTTTGATGGCAGGCGCGGGAGGCTTCGCCTCCTGGCGGCTTGCGGGAGCGGCTGAGCGCCCAAACATCGTGTATATTCTGGCTGACGATCTGGGTTGGGGGGACATGCGATGCTATAATCGCGATTCCGCTGTACCCACGCCCAATCTGGACCGGTTGGCCTCGCAAGGCATGCGCTTTACGGACATGCACTCGCCCTCGAGCGTCTGCACGCCCACCCGGTACGGCATTTTGACGGGCCGCTACGCGTGGCGCTCCTCGCTTAAGAAAGGTGTTCTATGGGGCTACTCCCCGAATCTGATCGAGCCCGGCAGGATGACGGTGGCCTCCATGTTGAAAGCGCAAGGATATGCTACTTGCGGAATTGGAAAGTGGCACCTTGGTTTCGGCGTCAGGGAGAAGGTGGATTATGATCAGCCGCTGCGGCCCGGCCCCAATGATCACGGATTCGATTACTTTTTTGGAATCCCTGCGTCGCTCGATATGGATCCGTATGTGTACGTCGAAAACGATCATGTGGTGGAGAAACCCACGGCGCATACGGAGGGACGTAATAGTCCGCGCGGAGTTTTCTGGCGCCCAGGAGCTATGGCGCCAAGCTTCAAGATCGAAGAGGTGCTGCCCACGCTCGCCAATAAGGCGATCAGCTATATTAAAGATCGCGCGAAAAAGCCATCGCAGCCATTCTTTTTGTATCTCGCTCTCACGGCTCCCCACACCCCATGGGTTCCGCTGCCTGCCTTCCGCGGGAAGTCGAAGGCTGGCGATTATGGCGACTTCGTTGCCCAAGTGGATGACGTCGCGGGGCAGGTGCTGCGCGCATTAACCGATGCCGGGCTGGAAAAGAATACCCTGGTCATCTTCACGAGTGATAACGGCGCGCACTGGACGCCGGAGGATAAGGCCAAGTATCCACACTTAGCCAATGCTCATTGGCGCGGCATGAAGGCCGACATCTGGGATGCAGGACACCGCATTCCTTTTTTGGCGCGGTGGCCTGGCAAAATTCCTGCGGGCGCGGTCAGCGCAGAAATCGGCTGTCTGACCGATTTTATGGCTACAGCCGCGGAGCTCGTAGGCGCGAGGCTCCCTGCCAATGCCGCCGAAGACAGTTTCAGCCTGCTTCCGGTGCTCCTCGGCCGTAAATTGACGAAGCCTGTTCGCGAAGCCGTTGTGCATCACTCCTCTGAAGGCATGTTTAGCATCCGGCAAGGTGAGTGGAAACTTTGCTTAGGACTGGGGTCCGGGGGATTCAGCCAGCCCAAGAAAGTCCAACCCAAACCGGGCGAGGCGCCAGGCCAGCTTTACAATCTTCGCGAGGATCCCGAAGAAAAGCGAAACGTCTATCTCGAGCACCCGGAGATCGTGCAGCGATTGACCGCGTTATTACAGCGATATCAACGAGAAGGCCGGAGCCGGCCAATCTGATATAGTTGAAAAAGGAAGCCGTTTTCCCAGTTTGCCCCTAGAGCGGTGAGGTGCGAGAGTGGTTGAATCGGGCGGTCTCGAAAACCGTTGTACCCTTACGGGTACCGTGGGTTCGAATCCCACCCTCACCGCCACGCCGATGCTAAGTTATTCTATTGACAACGCTTACACATTCGGCTATACCCTTGGTGTCGGTAAAACCGCGAAAATCGACACCAAGGGTCGGCCCGATGAAGCTCCGCAAAAGCATCCGCGTCATCAAGAAAGTCCGCCTCGGCCCCGGCCGCTGGTAGTTCGTCTCTCTTCCCCGTAAAGGCAACACCTGGCTCTGGGACCTGCGCCCGGCCCGTGGATGCGTCCGGGCACGCCGATTCCGTTCGCCGTTGAGCAGTTCCTTGCGCACGTGCAGATTCACTCGCCAGACAAACCGAGAACGCTAGCGCGTTATCGCATCGCGCTCGAGCATTTCCAGCGCCTGCTCGGGCGCCGGCGTTTTGTCGAGGCCATTACGCGTGCTGACATCGAAGCCTACAAGCTGGCGCGCGTCGAGGAGCCAGCCCTCCAGAAGGGTCCGGGCCGGAAGGTGCGGCCGGCCGAGCGTGTACACGAACGAGGAGCTCGAGCGGCTGTTTGCCGCCTGCGACGAGCGGGAGCGGGTGGTGTTCGAGACGTTGTTGTTGACGGGGCTGCGGGAGAGAGAACTAACGACGCTGACTTGGGAAGACGTCTGCCTGGAGCCGGGCCGCGAACACATCGTGGTGCGAGCCAAGCCCGGCTTCACGCCGAAGGACTACGAACAGCGCGAAGTGCCGCTGCCGGCTAGCCTAGCCGAAAAGCTCCGGGCGTGGCCGCGGACCAGCGGGCTGGTGTTCCCGTCGCGGCGCCCGCATCCGGGCAAGCTCTTTGGCCATGGGCAGGAGGCCGGAATGCAGCGCTGCGGCTTCAAGCACCGTCTGCCGCACCCGCTGGTGCCAGTCGCGGATCCAATCCAGCGCGCCGCCGGCCTGCTTGCGCAACGCCTCGATCTGCTGCTGGAGCTGTTCCTGTTGCTGGCGCAAGCCGTCGATCTCAGCTTGTGTAGGCTCTCTGCCCTCCAGGCGCCGGTAGGCGGCATCGATCTGCCGGCCGAGCTGCCGCATCTGCCGGTGAAGCTCCTCTCGCGCGTCGGCTTGCTCAAACGCCTGTCTGGCTTCTGTCAGCAGCCGCTCCAACCGCCGGACCACCCACGGAGTGGCGGGTTGCTTCATCGTCAGGCCCCTGGCAACAGAATACCGGCTCGCGTTTGCTGCTGCGTCGCGACAGGCTGGTGGCCCACCCAGACCTACAATCGATTTTGCCGGAACTAACCATCCTGGACGAGGGGGGAAGTCAGGGGAGTGAAGCGTGGGATGTGTGGGAGCGGGAACCCTTTCGGGCGATAGCTCGGGCTCTCGAGGTGACTCGGGCAGCGGCGCGCGAGGGTGGGCATTTTTGCGCTGGGGCAGGGTGCAGAAGGTGGTGAAACGCGGTTTTGCGAGGAGGGGGGTGGCGCCACTTTTGCCACACGGGAGGCGGTTGAGAAGCCTGCGGGCGCAATTTTGCCAACTGTTGAGGAATCAATCAGATGCAGAAAGTCTCCAGGGTGCGGGTGGAGCCTGGGCGGAGGGTCCTGGACGGGCTTTGGCAAAATTGTCGCCGAGTGGCTGCGGAGTAATATGCACACTATGCGTTCGGAGCGCCCCTTCTAAGTTATTGATTTTTCGTAGCGCAATTCGACATTACAAAGTGGGAATGCGGGAATCCCGACTTCAACGGTTTTCGACCGGCATCTTTACTCAAGCTATTGAAAACAAAGGGACGGATTTCGATTTCTCGCTGTAGTGCCTAGTAGATCTTTTTACTTCACTATTGCCGATCCCTTCTTGATATTGCTCTTTGCTCGATCCTTTGAGAGCCGCCCATGTTCGTTCGCATCAAGTCCACTCCCAACAGCCCGCGCAAGTCCGTCCAGCTCGTCGAGGGTTTCCGCCACGACGGAAAGGCCCGCCAGCGCGACGCGGCCCAGGATGAGCAGCCGTTGACGGTCGACCTCAAGAAACTGCGCGAACAGCAGCGCGTGGTCACCGGCGTTCACGAAGTGCTCGGCGCGATTTATCGGGAGCTCGGCTTCGCCCGGCTGATGGGCGCCCGGCGCAAAGCCGCCGAACGCAACCTGTTCCATACCGTCATGGGACGATTGGCTAACACGCCGAGCAAGCGCCAAGATCGCCCGGAGCGAGAAGCCGGAATCGCTCATCCGTCACTACGGCTACAAGCGGTTCCTGCGCATCGAGGGGGATTCCAAGATCGTGCTGGACGAAAGGAAACTGGCGCAAGCCGCCCGGTGGGACGGCCTGCATGGCGTCATCACGAGCGCCAAGGAACTGACGGCGAGCGAGGCGATCGAACAATACAGGAAGCTCTGGCAGATCGAGGACTGTTTCCGGGTGGCCAAGCACGATCTGCGCATCCGGCCGATCTTTCATTGGACGCCGTCGTGGGTGCGCGCGCACCTGCTGATCTGCTTCCTGGCGCTGGTTTGCCTTCGTTCGCTGGCCTACCGGGTCCGGCTGCGGTTTGAAGCGATGTCGCCGGAACGGATCATCCGCGCCCTGAACTCCGTGCAGACGAGCCTGCTGCGGGACACCTCCAACCAACGGCGCTATGTGCTGCCGTCAAGGATCTCCGAAGACGCCCGGAAGCTCTACATAACCCTGGCCCTCAAACCCGACACGACGCCC